>Ga0209795_10000388_pt1 | contig 35894 bp, 34 predicted proteins | sample AgamicOrMarz_FD_187166 | JGI IMG/M metagenome (GOLD analysis project Ga0209795, IMG submission 187166) | Agave microbial communities from Guanajuato, Mexico - Or.Ma.rz (SPAdes) (version 2) | ecosystem: Host-associated > Plants > Phyllosphere > Phylloplane/Leaf | place: Guanajuato, Mexico...
TTGACCTGACGATTGTGGCATCCCTGATGTCCGTTATCGGTTACTCACTGAACGACAGTATCGTGGTATCTGACCGTATTCGTGAAAACTTCCGTAAGATCCGTCGCGGCACGCCGTACGAAATCTTCAACGTGTCGTTGACCCAGACGCTGCACCGTACCTTGATCACATCCGGTACCACCTTGATGGTGATCCTGATGCTGTATCTCTTCGGCGGCCCGGTGCTGGAAGGCTTCTCGCTGACCATGCTGATCGGTGTGTCTATCGGTACGGCGTCATCCATCTACGTGGCGTCCGCGCTGGCACTGAAACTCGGCATGAAGCGCGAGCACCTGCTCCAGCAGAAGGTTGAGAAAGAAGGGGCGGATCAGCCGTCAATTCTGCCGTAAGACATCGTCTGAAGCGCTATCGAAATCCCGGTCTGTTGGCCGGGATTTTTTTTGCCTGCTGCTGACAAACGCTCCTGACAGTATGCTGTCAGGAGCCCTGTCGTAGACTTCTCCTGAACCCAAACAACAGGCAGGAGGACGTATGAAAAGTGTGATTAACTGGTTTGAGATCCCGGTCGCTGATATGGATCGCGCCATCAAATTTTATGAACCGGTGATGCAGGTTACGCTGAAGCGCGAGAAAATGGATGTCGCAGAGCTGGCCATTTTTCCGCATGAAGACCCGGCAACCGGCGGCGCGCTGGCAAAATTTGACGGCATTACGCCGTCACAGCAGGGCGCTATTATATACCTGCATACTGACAATATGGCGGCAACGCTCGACCGTATCGTTACCGCAGGCGGTGAGTGCGTATTCGGGCCGTTGGAACTGCCAAACGGTATTGGCACTATCGCGTTGTTTACCGACAGCGAAGGTAATCGCGTTGGCCTCCATCAACCCGTCTGAGAGCTGAGAAAAACATGACCCGACGCGCCGACCGTTTGTTTCAGATTGTGCAGATCCTGCGCGGCAGGCGTCTGACCACGGCAGCGCTTCTGGCGGAGAGGCTCGGCGTATCTGAACGCACGGTTTACCGGGATATCCGCGACCTGTCGCTCTCCGGCGTGCCGGTGGAGGGCGAAGCGGGGAGCGGATATCGGCTGATGTCGGGTTTTGACCTGCCGCCGCTGATGCTGACCAACAGAGAGTCCGAGGCGCTTATGGTGGCGATTCGCCTGCTGAAAACCTGGGGCGGAGAGTCGCTATCCCGCGAGCTGGAGTCGGCTCAGGAGAAGGTGCTGGCTATTCTGCCTGAGGAGAGCAGACGCAAGGCGGAGCAGACGCGGATCTATGCGCCGGATATCGCGCTTCAGCCTCATTCCCGCAGCGGATTTGATGTGATCCATCAGGCGATATCGGCTCAGCGCGTGCTGGCGCTGCATTATCGCGATGAAGCCGGGCAGCTCTCCTGGCGTGAGGTGCAGCCGCTGGGGCTGTTCTTCTGGGGCGAGCACTGGCTGCTGGCGGCGTGGTGCGAGCGGCGCGATGACTATCGCTGTTTCCGGCTCGACAGGTGTTTGAATATTGCACTGACGGAAAGACGCTTTAGCGAGAGCGCGGACAGGTCTCTGGCGGATTTTTTGCGGAAAGTTAAGCAGTAAAAAGCCGGGTGGCGGCGATGCCTTACCCGGCCTACATTCGGATCGTAGGCCCGGTAAGCGTAGCGCCACCGGGCGAAACCCGCACTGATTAGAAGTTGTAACCCACTACCAGGTAACCACCCCAGCCGGTAGAACGGACGCTGAAGTCGCCGTTGCCGAAGTTCAGGCTAGCGTCGTCGTTCCACTGACCACCGTTGTGCCAGTAACGCGCAACAACGGAGTAGTGCCAGTGATCGTAGTTCAGCGCCAGGATATGGCTGGACGCGATGGAGTCGTTGGTGCGTGATTTCTTGCCGTTCAGATCGCGGAAGTCGTTGTCGCCCAGGTCTGAACCCCAGTCAAAGTTGGTGAAGCCGATGTAGCTCAGGTTGCCGCCCCACAGCTGGGTGATTGGCACAAAGTATTTCACTTTGAAACGGTAGCCGTCCCACTCGTTTTCGTTCGCTGCACCGTAGTTTTGCCACTGGTATTTCGCGTACACGTTCATGGACAGGCTCATCGGCAGGCCGGTGTCAATGTCGGTACCCAGACCCATATACCAGGTGCTCTGACGGCCGGACTTGTTACGGCCCATGTCGTAGATATAGTTGTTCGCGATGTACCACTCTTTGAACGGACCGAAGCTCAGATCAGAACCGGTCAGCTTGTCGATGGAGAAGCGCGGTTCGATCTCCATAAACAGTGGGGAACCGTGGTTCCAGATACCCTTCGCGTCGGTGTTACCGCCGAAGAAGACCGGTGCATCCATGTAGCCGTAGAAATCAAACCAGTCTTTCTTGGCGAACGCTTCGTATTCCAGGTAGGTGTCGTTGCGGATCTGTGGTCCGAAACGGGTGTGGTAGCTGCCGACCACGTTAACGCTCTGGTGCCACCAGTCGGAAACATATTCTGGTTTATTATTTTCCGCTGCGTTAGCAGTGAAAGAGGAGGACAGTGCCAGTACTGCACCGGCTGCGAGTAATGTTTTTTTCATAATCATGCCACTGATTGAAATTCCCTTCCGGGAGTGAAAAATGCGCGAATTGCGTTTCTAAATATTTCGTGTTTCTGCGGAGCCTATTATAGGAATCCCTGCTCACAAAAATATGTGTTGTTTCACATATCTCTCACATGCGTAATCGATTGCGTTCACGTTTGCGTACTTTAAACGGCCGGGATTGTAACGGCAAACATTTATGTTGCCAATCCATACGAAATGTAAATGTTAGCGGAGTGACACTGCACTCCGCAAAAAGGGGGGTTATTGCGCGGCGGGTTGTATGTCGTGGATACGGATAAAGCCCAGCTGTTCAGGAGTGAGTCCGCTCAGCTGCAGCGGGATATCAACGTCGCTCGGCGCCAGCGTGCTGGCGGGAGCCGTAAAGAGCTGGTTCTTGACGTTCACCTCCTGATAGCTCTCTGTAGTGCCCTGGATCTGCCCCCACTCTACGGTGCCGGTAAACGCGGGAAGCGGATCGTTAGACTCGCCCTGTATACGTAATGTTGCGCGAGTACCATCTGCATTCGCCGCAACATTCACCAGAGACATCTTTAAGGTACCGATCTGGCTTTTCAGGCGGGCAGGCGTGTTGGCGCCTGGCAGAAGATACACGCCGCTGGCGGATTTGGCGTTGAGGGCGTTTTGCTGGGTGATTTTAACGGTTTCTTTGTTCAGCTTGTCCAGCGCCGTATTCAGCGTATTCACGCTTTGTTTCATCTGGCGGACTTCAGTTTGCTGTGCACATGCGCTAAGGGTGAAGAGGCTCCCCACCAGCAGAATTTTCAGGTAACGTCTTGTCATTGCGTTTATTTCCTTGAAATAACGGATCCCGATAATGGTAGACAGCTTAAGGGCGTCAGGCATAGATCCTTTGTCTCAAAAAGCTCTTCCTTTGTTGTCAGGCCAGTTCAGGGTAAAATAGAAATCAGTTAACCAGATAACAGGGACACCGTATGCATTGCCCATTTTGCTCCGCTGTGGATACCAAAGTCATTGACTCTCGCCTCGTGGGCGAAGGGTCCTCCGTTCGCCGTCGTCGGCAGTGTCTGGTGTGCAACGAGCGTTTCACGACCTTTGAGGTTGCTGAACTGGTGATGCCGCGCGTCGTGAAAAGTAATGATGTGCGTGAGCCCTTCAACGAAGAGAAGCTGCGCAGCGGAATGCTGAAGGCGCTGGAAAAACGTCCGGTCAGCGCGGACGACGTGGAAATGGCCTTAAACCATATCAAATCTTATCTTCGTGGCTTAGGCGAGCGCGAGGTGCCGAGCAAGATGATCGGCAACCTGGTGATGGAGCAGCTGAAAAAGCTCGATAAAGTCGCCTATATCCGCTTCGCTTCCGTTTACCGCAGTTTCGAAGACATCAAAGAATTTGGCGAAGAGATCGCCCGCTTACAGGATTAGGCCCATGCAGGACGAAATTTACATGGCGCGAGCCATGAAGCTGGCGCAGCGCGGTCGTTTTACTACTCATCCCAACCCGAACGTTGGGTGCGTCATTGTTAAAGACGGCGAGGTTGTGGGCGAAGGCTATCACCACCGCGCCGGCGAGCCGCATGCCGAAGTGCATGCCCTGCGCATGGCGGGTGAGAAGGCGCGCGGCGCGACGGCCTACGTCACGCTGGAACCCTGCAGCCATCACGGGCGCACGCCGCCGTGCTGCGACGCGCTGATTGCGGCAGGCGTCGCGCGCGTGGTTGCTTCGATGCAGGATCCGAATCCACAGGTGGCCGGGCGCGGCCTGTACCGCCTCCAGCAGGAAGGGATCGACGTCAGCCATGGCCTGATGATGCAGGATGCAGAGGCCCTGAATAAAGGCTTCCTGAAGCGCATGCGCACCGGTTTCCCGTATATCCAGCTTAAGCTGGGCGCCTCGCTGGATGGCCGCACGGCAATGGCAAGCGGCGAGAGCCAGTGGGTAACCTCGCCACAGGCAAGGCGCGATGTGCAACGTCTGCGCGCGCAAAGCCATGCTATTCTCACCAGCAGCGAAACCGTTCTGGCTGACGATCCGGCCATGACCGTGCGCTGGAACGAGCTGAATGCCGATACCCAGGCGCTCTATCCGCAGGAAACCCTGCGCCAGCCGCTGCGGATTATCATTGATAGCCAGAACCGCGTGTCGCCGGAACACCGTATCGTGCAGCAGCCAGGGGAAACCTGGATTGCCCGAACGAAGGAAGATACGCGTGAATGGCCGGAAGGCGTACGCAGCATTATGGTGCCAGAGCACAAGGGGCATCTCGATCTGGTGGTGCTGATGATGCTGCTGGGCAAGCAGCAGGTGAACAGCATCTGGGTGGAAGCGGGCCCAACGCTCGCCGGCGCGCTGCTCCAGGCGGGGCTGGTGGACGAGCTTCTCGTCTACGTTGCGCCTAAACTGTTAGGCAACGACGCGCGTGGCCTGTTTGTGCTGCCCGGCCTTGAAAAACTGGCTGATGCACCGCAACTCAAATTTAGCGAGATTCGTCCGGTAGGTCCGGATGTCTGCCTCCACTTAACGACAGCGTAATTGCTCCTGAAATAGGGAAGCAGTGCGCAAAGTATTATGATAAAATCCGCCCCCCTGCGGGGCCAAATGAACCCGTAAAGGAAGAGTATGAACATTATTGAAGCTGCTGTAGCTACCCCGGACGCTCGCGTCGCCATCACCATTGCGCGTTTCAACAACTTCATCAACGACAGCCTGCTGGAAGGTGCGATTGACGCGCTGAAACGTATCGGCCAGGTTAAAGATGACAACATTACCGTTGTTTGGGTTCCAGGTGCTTATGAACTGCCTCTGGCAGCCGGCGCGCTGGCGAAAACCGGTAAATATGACGCGGTGATTGCGCTGGGTACTGTTATTCGTGGCGGCACTGCGCACTTCGAATACGTTGCGGGCGGTGCAAGTAACGGTCTGGCACACGTTGCACAGGATGCTGAAATTCCTGTCGCGTTCGGCGTGCTGACCACCGAAAGTATTGAACAAGCCATCGAACGTGCTGGTACCAAAGCCGGTAACAAAGGTGCAGAAGCTGCACTGACCGCGCTTGAAATGATCAATGTATTGAAAGCCATCAAGGCCTGATTTTTTTGTAAGGGGAATTCCGTGAAACCTGCTGCTCGTCGCCGCGCCCGTGAATGTGCCGTTCAGGCGCTTTACTCCTGGCAGTTGTCCCAGAACGACATCGCTGATGTTGAATACCAGTTCCTGTCAGAACAGGACGTGAAAGACGTTGACGTTCTGTACTTCCGTGAACTGCTGTCGGGAGTGGCGACTAATAGCGCGTATCTCGATGGTCTGATGAAGCCATACCTGTCCCGCCTGCTCGAAGAGCTGGGCCAGGTTGAAAAAGCAGTGTTGCGTATCGCGCTGTTTGAGCTGTCTAAACGTGATGATGTGCCGTACAAAGTGGCCATCAACGAAGCGATCGAACTGGCGAAAACCTTCGGCGCTGAAGACAGCCATAAGTTTGTTAACGGCGTGCTGGATAAAGCTGCACCTGCGATCCGTCCCCACAAAAAGTGATCCGCCAACCGGAGTCTTGCATTGCCTTTTTGGCAGTGCGGCTCCGGTTTTTTTATTTAATTTGCTGAGGCATAACGTATGGCATGCGGCGAATTCTCCCTGATTGCCCGTTATTTCGATCGTGTCAGAACCTCTCGTCTTGATGTTGAAACCGGCATTGGCGATGACTGTGCACTTCTCAATATTCCCGAAAAACAGACGCTGGCAATCAGCACCGACACCCTGGTGTGCGGACGTCATTTCTTGCCGGATATCGCTCCTGCCGATCTGGCGTACAAAGCGCTGGCCGTCAACGTGAGCGACCTGGCCGCCATGGGGGCCGATCCCGCGTGGTTAACCCTCGCCTTGACCCTTCCCGATGTTGACGAAGCCTGGCTTGAAGCGTTTAGCGACGCGCTGTTTGAACAGCTGAATTATTACGATATGCAGCTGATTGGCGGCGATACCACCGCCGGGCCGCTGTCGATGACGCTGGCAATCCACGGCTATGTGCCGGTTGGCCGCGCGCTGAAGCGCTCGGGCGCGAAGCCGGGTGACTGGATCTACGTGACCGGTACGCCGGGAGACAGCGCCGCTGGGTTAGCTATCCTTCAGAATCGCTTAACGGTTGAAGATGCCGACGATGCGGCCTACCTGGTGAAGCGTCACCTGCGCCCAACGCCGCGTATTCTGCACGGCCAGGCGCTGCGCGAGCGGGCAAGTTCGGCTATCGATCTGTCTGACGGGCTTATCTCAGACCTCGGTCATATTCTGCAGGCCAGCAGCGTCGGCGCGCGCGTTGATCTGGATCTCTTCCCGCTGTCTGAAGAACTGCTTCGCCATGTGGAACCTGAGCAGGCGCTGCGCTGGGCGCTTTCCGGCGGCGAGGATTACGAACTGTGCTTCACCGTTCCTGAGCTGAACCGTGGAACGCTGGACGTGGCGTTAGCGCATCTTGGCGCGAAATTTACCTGCATTGGTCAAATCATGCCGGAGAGCGAAGGGCTGAAGTTTGTCCGGGAAGGTGCTCCGGTTACGCTGGACTGGAAAGGGTACGATCACTTCGCGTAAGTTCGTGCGCTCTGTATTGCCGGGTGGCGGCTTCGCCTTACCCGGCCTACGGATTAAAGGGTTAGGGAGAGGGCTTACTTAAACCCGACCACCGGATGCTGCTGATACGGCGTTTCCAGCTCGGCAATCTGCTCCGGCGTTAGCGTTAAATCCACCGCGCTCAGCAGCTCATCCAGCTGTTCCTCGCGCGACGTGCCAATGATCGGTGCCGCAACGCCGCGTTTGCTCAGCAGCCACGCCAGGGCGACCTGCGCGCGCGTTGCGCCCGTATCGTCGGCAATGCCTGCCAGACGTTCGGCAATCAGCGCATCGCTGCCCTCTGTGCCTTCATACAGCGTTTTGCCAAACTCGTCAGACACCGAGCGGGCGGTGGTTTCGCCCCACGGGCGGGTCAGGCGGCCTCGCGCCAGCGGGCTCCAGGGGATCACCGCCACGCCTTCCTGGTAGCACAGCGGCAGCATTTCGCGCTCTTCTTCGCGGTAGATTAGGTTGTAATGATCCTGCATGCTGACAAAGCGCGCCCAGCCGTTCTGCGCCTGCAGATCCAGCGCCTGGGCAAACTGCGAAGCATGCATAGACGATGCGCCGATGTAACGCGCTTTCCCGGCTTTCACCACGTCGTTCAGCGCTTCCAGCGTCTCTTCAATTGGGGTGTTGTAGTCCCAGCGGTGGATCTGCAGCAGGTCCACGTAATCCATGTTCAGGCGGCGAAGGCTGTCGTCAATAGAGCGCAGGATCTGCGCCCGGGAAAGACCTTCAGTCAAATCGCCAACCTGATGGTACACCTTGGTCGCAACGACCACGTCTTCGCGTCGGGCAAAGTCGCGCAGGGCGCGGCCAACGATCTCCTCGCTGCTGCCGTCGGAGTAGCTGTTGGCGGTATCAAAAAAGTTAATGCCGCCGTCGAGGGCGCGTTTAATGATGGGGCGGCTGCTCTCTTCCGGCAGCGTCCAGGCGTGTTTACCCCGGTCAGGCTCGCCAAAGGTCATACAGCCCAGGCACAGTCGGGAAACCTTAAGGTCAGTTTTTCCTAATGTATTGTATTGCACGGTCCGCTCCTGCTGTTTTAAACATTACGTTTAAGCATAGCAGGAGCAGAAAAGGGGAGGGGTTATGCCAGCCAGGAGCGGATTTTGGCTTCGATACCGGCGGCATCCAGGCCAATAGCCGCGCGGGCCTCGTCCTGCGTGCCTTGCGGAATAAAGCGATCCGGCAGGCCGAGGTTCAGCACCGGGATCATTTTACGGTTCGCCATCAGCACTTCGTTTACGCCGCTGCCCGCGCCGCCCATGATGGCGTTCTCTTCCAGCGTTACCAGCAGGTCATGACCTTCCGCCATGCTGAGGATCAGGGATTCATCAAGCGGTTTCACAAAGCGCATATCCACCAGCGTGGCGTTCAGCGTTTCGGCAACGCTTGCCGCTTCCGGCATTAATGTGCCGAAGTTCAGGATCGCCACTTTCTCGCCGCGGCGTTTCACCAGACCTTTACCCACCTCAAGTTTTTCCAGCGGAGCCAGCTCAACGCCCACCGCGTTTCCACGCGGATAGCGAACCGCGCTCGGGCCGTCCTGGTAGTGGTAGCCGGTGAACAGCATCTGGCGACATTCGTTCTCGTCGCTTGGCGTCATGATCACCATGTCCGGGATGCAGCGCAGGAAGGAGAGGTCAAATGCGCCCTGGTGCGTCTGGCCGTCGGCCCCCACAATGCCCGCGCGGTCGATAGCAAAGAGCACCGGCAGCTTCTGGATGGCGACGTCGTGGATCACCTGGTCGTAGGCGCGCTGCAGGAAGGTGGAGTAAATCGCCACCACCGGCTTGTAGCCGCCAATCGCCAGTCCCGCCGCAAACGTCACCGCATGCTGCTCGGCAATCGCCACGTCAAAATACTGGTCAGGGTATTTTTTTGAGAACTCCACCATGCCGGAGCCTTCACGCATGGCAGGCGTCACCGCCATCAGCTTGTTGTCTTTGGCCGCCGTTTCACACAGCCAGTCGCCAAAGATTTTCGAGTAGCTTGGCATGCCGCCGCTGCTTTTTGGCAGACAGCCGCTGGTAGGATCGAACTTAGGTACCGCGTGGAAGGTGATTGGATCTTTTTCTGCCGGTTCGTAGCCACGTCCTTTTTTGGTCATGATGTGCAGGAACTGCGGGCCTTTCAGTTCACGCATGTTCTTGAGCGTCGTCACCAGCCCCAGCACGTCATGGCCGTCTACCGGGCCGATGTAGTTAAAGCCCAGCTCTTCAAACAGGGTGCCCGGCACCACCATGCCTTTGATGTGTTCTTCGGTGCGTTTGAGCAGCTCTTTAATCGGCGGTACGCCGGAGAAGACTTTCTTGCCGCCTTCGCGCAGGGTGGAGTAGAGCTTGCCGGAGAGCAGCTGCGCCAGATGGTTATTCAGCGCGCCGACGTTCTCGGAGATCGACATTTCGTTATCGTTGAGGACAACCAGCATGTCCGGCTTGATATCCCCCGCGTGGTTCATGGCTTCAAATGCCATACCGGCGGTGATCGCCCCGTCGCCAATGACGCAGACGGTGCGGCGCTGTTTGTTCTCTTTCTCGGCGGCAACGGCAATACCGATACCCGCCGAAATGGAGGTAGAGGAGTGGCCGACGCTCAGCACGTCGTACTCGCTCTCACCGCGCCACGGGAAGGGGTGGAGGCCACCCTTCTGACGAATGGTGCCAATTTTATCGCGACGGCCGGTCAGAATTTTGTGCGGATAGGCCTGGTGACCGACGTCCCAGATGAGTTGATCGAACGGCGTGTTATAGACGTAATGAAGCGCCACGGTCAGCTCAACCGTGCCAAGCCCGGAGGCGAAATGACCGCTGGAGCGGCTAACGCTGTCGAGCAGGTAGCGACGCAGTTCGTCGCACAACTTCGGCAGGCTCTCTTTCGGCAACAGGCGTAACTCCTGGGTGGAGTCTACTAACGCCAGCGTCGGGTATTTGGCAATATCAAAACTCATCAAAGGCTCATCGAGATAGGTTGTTTTATTTATCACGCTGGATTATGTAGTCCGCTAGCGCTTCCAGTGCCGAGGTATCCAGTGATTGCGCGGCCAGCTGGTTCAGCGACTGGCGGGCATCCGCTATCAGGTCCCGGGCTTTACGTTGGGCTTGCTCAAGGCCCAGCAGGGCGGGGTAGGTACTTTTGCCAAGCTGCTGGTCCGCACCCTGACGTTTACCCAATGTTGCAGTATCGCCCACCACATCCAGAATGTCATCCTGAACCTGGAATGCCAGACCGATACTTTCTGCGTATCTGTCCAGAGTCGGCAGCGCTTTGCGCCCCTGTTCACCCGCGCTCAGCGCGCCAAGGCGAACGGCTGCACGAATGAGCGCGCCCGTTTTATGACGGTGGATGCGCTCCAGCTGTTCCAGATTAACCTGACGACCTTCTGCCTCTAAATCCAGCGCCTGACCGCCACACATTCCGGCAACGCCGCTGGCCATCGCCAGTTCGGACACCATTGCCAGACGATCGCGGTCGCTCACTTCAACCATTGGCGCATCGCTTAAAATCGAGAACGCCAGCGTTTGCAGCGCGTCGCCCGCCAGAATGGCGTTCGCTTCGCCAAACTTGATGTGGCAGGTTGGCTGGCCGCGACGCAGATCGTCATCGTCCATAGCCGGCAGATCATCGTGGATCAGCGAGTAGGCATGGATGCACTCAACGGCGGCTGCCGGGGCGTCCAGCGTGGTCTCGCTGATGCCAAACATCTTGCCCGTGGCGTACACCAGGAACGGGCGCAGGCGCTTTCCACCCAAGAGTGCGCCATAGTGCATGGCCTCAACCAGTGGAGTGTTCTGAAAAGGCTGTGGCGCAATAAAACGGCGCAGGGCGTCGTTGGCGCGAACGACGCGCGCCTGAAGCTCGTTGGCAAAATCCATTTACTCGGCGTCCGGTGTAAAAGGCGTGGTTTTCGCGTCTTCGCTGTCGGAAAGCAGGATTTGCACGCGCTGCTCGGCCTGCTGCAGTTTGACCTGCCCCTGACGCGCAAGCTGCACGCCACGCTCGAATTCGTTGAGCGCCTCTTCCAGCGGGAGATCGCCGCTTTCAAGACGGGTAACGATGTTCTCCAGTTCACTCAGCGCAGTTTCGAAACTGGCCGGTGCGTCGTTCTTCTTCGGCATAGTGAATTAACTCTTATATTCTTCGCCCCAACATGGTAACGGACTCGGGGCAATTATCAAATAACGCGAGCGGCGCGATGGTGGTATACTTGCGCGCCTGGATGCAGCCACGGGTGTGGGCTGCTGTATCATTTTCCACTACAAGCCTTTATAAGCTTGCCTAAGAAACATTGCCGCCATGAAGTTTATCATTAAATTGTTCCCTGAAATCACCATCAAAAGCCAATCTGTGCGTTTGCGCTTTATTAAAATTCTCACCGGGAACATCCGTAACGTATTAAAGCACTACGATGACACCCTTGCCGTGGTGCGTCACTGGGACCACGTAGAAGTTCGCGCGAAAGACGAAAACAAACGTCTGGATATTCGCGACGCGCTGACCCGCATTCCGGGTATCCACCATATTCTGGAAGTGGAAGATGTACCCTTCACTTCCCTGCATGACATCTTTGAGAAGGCGCTGGCGCAGTATCGCGATCAGATCGAAGGCAAAACCTTCTGCGTGCGCGTGAAGCGTCGCGGCAAGCATGAGTTCAGCTCAATTGAAGTGGAACGCTACGTTGGCGGCGGTCTGAACCAGCACGTTGAAACGGCGCGCGTGCGTCTGACTCACCCTGACGTGACCGTGAATCTCGAAATCGAGAACGATCGCCTGCTGCTGGTGAAAGGCCGCTACGAAGGTATCGGCGGCTTCCCGATCGGCACGCAGGAAGATGTGCTGTCGCTGATCTCTGGCGGTTTTGACTCCGGCGTTTCCAGCTATATGCTGATGCGTCGCGGCTGCCGCGTTCACTACTGCTTCTTCAACCTGGGCGGTGCGGCGCATGAAATTGGCGTACGTCAGGTGGCGCATTATCTGTGGAACCGCTTCGGCAGCTCCCACCGTGTACGCTTTGTGGCGATCAACTTTGAACCGGTAGTCGGCGAAATCCTGGAGAAGGTCGACGACGGTCAGATGGGCGTGGTGCTCAAGCGCATGATGGTGCGCGCAGCGTCGAAAGTGGCTGAGCGCTACGGCGTGCAGGCGCTGGTCACCGGCGAAGCGCTGGGCCAGGTGTCGAGCCAGACCCTGACCAACCTGCGCCTGATCGATAACGTCTCCGACACGCTGATCCTGCGCCCGCTCATCTCCCATGACAAAGAGCACATCATCGATCTGGCGCGTGAAATCGGCACCGAAGATTTCGCCCGTACCATGCCGGAGTATTGCGGCGTGATCTCGAAAAGCCCAACCGTGAAGGCGGTGAAGGCGAAAATCGAAGCGGAAGAAGAAAACTTTGATTTCGCAATCCTGGATAAGGTGGTGGCGGAAGCGTCGAACATCGATATCCGCGAGATCGCTCAGCAGACTCAGCAGGACGTCGTAGAAGTTGAAACCGTCAGCGGTTTCGGCGCTAACGACGCGATCCTCGATATTCGCTCCGTTGACGAGCAGGACGACAAACCGTTGCAGGTTGAAGGCGTTGAGGTCGTGTCTCTGCCGTTCTACAAGCTGAGCACCAAATTCGGCGATCTTGATCAGAGCAAAACCTACCTGCTGTGGTGTGAGCGTGGCATGATGAGCCGTCTGCAGGCGCTCTATCTGCGTGAGCAGGGCTTTGCCAATGTGAAGGTGTATCGCCCGTAGCGTTCTTGCCCGGTGGCGCGAGCGCTACCGGGCCTGCGTGGTGGTCTTGTAGGCCGGGTAAGACGTAGCCGTCACCCGGCTTTTTTATGCATCAGGCTTCGTAGAAATTATAAATTCCCGCCGCCATCACCAGCGACGAAGCCACTTCGTAGGCCTTCTCGCGCCCGACCAGCAGGTCGATAATCTTCAGCCCGAAATCAATCGCCGTACCTGGCCCCTGGCTGGTGAGCAGGTTGACGCGCGGGTCCCAGACAACGCGCTTGTCCACCCACTGATCTTCCGGGATGGTCTCTTTGAGCGCTGGGAAGCCGGTCATGTTGCCAATCGGGAAGAGATCGTGCGGCACCAGAACCGTGCCTGCTGCGGCGCAGATAGTGGCGACGATGCGCCCTGAAAGGTGAAACTGACGAACGGTCTCAACCAGCAGCGGGCTGTCGCGAAAACACTCCGCGCCTTTCAGACCGCCAGGCAGCACGATGATGTCGTAATCGCCATCCGCCACCTGCACCAGCGGCGCATCGGCGAGGATCTTCACGCCGCGTGAGCAGGTGACAGCCAGATTGCCGTCGCTGGCCACGCTGGCCGTTGTGACGGCGATACCGCCGCGTACCATCACATCGATGGTGGTCACGGCTTCCATTTCTTCGCTACCAGGGGCGAGGCAGACCAGTGCCGACACGCTCATATTCACTCTCCTTACGTTTAACCAGGTCATACAGGCGGGCGTTTTCCGGCACTGCAACACCGTGCGCGCGAGCGCGTTTTAACAGATAGCCGGTGATATAGTCGATTTCGGTATGGCGTAGCGCCCGAACGTCCTGCAGCATCGACGAGATATTTTCTGCCGTACTATCAATTACCTGGTCGACATAATAGCGTAAATCCTCCGCCGACGTGTGCAGGCCTTCACGCTCAATCACTGCCGCCACCTCGGCACACAGCACGGCAACCTCCTGCGGATGATTTTGCAGCTCGCCGTTGGGGCAATCCCACAGCGCGGTCAGCGGATTTATCACGCAGTTCACCGCCAGCTTACGCCACAGCTGCGGGCGAATAGTGTTGTGCCAGGCCACGTCCGGCAGCACGCTTTGCAGAACGTCAGCCAGATAGCTGTAGTCGCCATCCTGTTCGCGGGCAGGGCCGATGTGCGTTACGCCGCTGGCAACGTGGACGATGATGTTGCCATCCCGACGCGCGGCATGGGTGGTAATGCCCATCAGCAGCGGCTGCGCGATGCTTTTCAGCTCATCAAGGGTTCCCATGCCGTTGTGCAGCAGCAGAATAGGCGATGTCGGGGGGAGCTGGGCTGCCAGGGCTTTTACCGCATCTGAAACCTGCCACGCTTTCAGCGTGACCAGCAGCAGATCGCTTTGCGCCAGAAAATCCGGATCGTTGGCGGTGAGTGATTCGTTAAAGATGCTTCCGTCTTCATCAATCAGGTTTACACTGCAATAGGGCTGTGGCACACGCAGCCAGCCCTGTACCTCGTGTCCGTGCTTGCACAGCGCCGTCAGCCACAGCTGACCAAGCGCCCCGCATCCGAGCACTGTTATTTTCATTGTTCCTCCTCACCTGCAACTGCGCCAGGTGTTACGGCCTAAGTATAGCGCCGTCAGCTAAGCTTCTCGTTATGCCTCGTTACGGGTATTATGCAACGCAACAAAAATGAAGGGAGAAGAAAAGATGCCATCTTTCGATATTGTTTCCGAAGTTGATATCCAGGAAGTCCGCAACGGCGTGGATAACGCAAGCCGTGAAGTTGAGTCACGTTTCGATTTTCGTGGCGTTGAGGCGACGTTTGAGCTGAACGACGCAAATAAGACCATTAAAGTGCTGAGCGAGTCTGATTTCCAGGTCAATCAGCTGCTCGATATTCTGCGCGCCAAGCTGTTAAAACGCGGCATTGAAGGCACCTCTCTGGACGTGCCGGAAGAGTTTGTCCACAGCGGGAAAACCTGGTTTGTTGAAGCCAAACTCAAGCAGGGTATTGAGAGCGCGGTGCAAAAGAAAATCGTTAAGCTCATCAAGGACAGCAAGCTGAAGGTCCAGGCGCAGATCCAGGGCGAAGAGATCCGCGTTACCGGTAAATCCCGTGATGATTTGCAGGGCGTAATGGCGCTGATCCGCGGCGGCGATCTGGGACAGCCGTTCCAGTTTAAAAACTTCCGCGATTAAGACGAAAATGCCCGGTCTGACCGGGCATTTTTTCAGGCGTTTAGCGCCTGCTCCACTTCAAACCGGTTGGTGACTTTGCTGTCAATTTTGACATAGGCGCTGCGCTCTTCCGGGACGATAAGCACTTCATTCACCCCTTCCGTGGCCTCAAGCCGCTGTTTCAGCGTTTCGCTAATCTCTATGCCCTCAGGGATTTCAACGCGCAGGCTGCTCACGTAGCGTGGCTCTTTCATGGTGCTGGAGACAAACAGCCAGACCATCGCCAGCAGCGCCCCCATCAGGAATACGGTTTGCGAGTCAAACAGGCCGTCTACCCAGCCGCCGAGCGAGCCGCCGATAGCTACGCCGAGGAACTGGCTGGTGGAGTAAATGCCCATCGCCGTGCCTTTATAGCCCGCAGGAGACTCTTTGCTGATCAGCGACGGCAGAAGGGCTTCCATCAGGTTAAACGCCAGGAAGAACAGCTGCACGCCGGCAACCAGCTCCCAGAAGTGCGGGCCGGAGCCCCACAGCACGATCTCCGCAATCAACAGCAGCGCCACGCAGCCCACGAAAACGCGCTTCATCTTGCGCTTCACTTCGGCATAGATAATAAACGGCACCACCGAGAGGAAGGAGATGAGCATCGTCACCAGATAAATTTTCCAGTGTTCTTCCGCCGGGAAGCCCGCTGCCGCCAGCTGGCCCGGCAGGGCGACAAAGGTCGACATCAGCAGAATATGCAGACACATGATGCCGAAGTTCAGCTTCAGCAGGCGCGGTTCAACCAACACTTTGCTGAAACAGCCTTTCACCATGCCGGATTCACGGTTGAGGACGTGGTTTTTGCTGTCCGGCACCACCCACAGGGTTAAGGCGATACCCACGCTCGCCAGCACGGCGATCATCCAGAACAGGGCGTGCAGGCCGAGGTGATGGGTAATGATCGGGCCGAGAACCATCGCGATGGCAAAGGTGACGCCAAAGCTGACGCCGATAAAGGCCATCGCCTTGGTGCGGTTTTGCTCGCGGGTTAAATCCGACAGGAGCGCCATGACGGCAGCGGCAATCGCGCCGGAGCCTTGCAGGGCGCGGCCAAGAATAATCCCCCAGATGGAGTCGGAGAGGGCGGCAATCACGCTGCCGAGCACAAAGACGAGCAGCCCGCCGACGATCAGCGGTTTACGGCCCACGCGGTCTGACAGCAGGCCAAAGGGGATCTGGAAAATGGCCTGGGCTAAACCATAGATACCAATGGCCAGGCCAATCAACGCTTCGCTGGCGCCCTGAAGCGCCATGCCGTACGTGGTCAGAACAGGCAGGACCATAAACATGCCAAGCATACGTAGCGAGAAAACAGTCCCTAAACCCCAGGTCGCGCGCAACTCGCCCGGCGTCATTTTATAATCGTTCATTACCACCTCTACCAAAAAGCAGGCCATAGTTTAGGCGGGGTGATAAGTGTGGTAAATAGGTGTTTGTTTAAGAGATATTACGAGGGTGTAATAAAAGCACCCCCGGGTAAAAAAATTACGCTTCTACTCGCAGGCCATAGCTTTTGAATTTCTCCAGCACGACGGCAATTTCGTCGTCATCCAGCACCGGAACCGGGTCTACAATCGCCAGCGTTGTCAGATACAGTTTTGCCAGCACTTCCACTTCCTGTGCCAGCCACAGCGCTTTTTCGAGACTCTCTTCGCAGGTGATTAACCCATGATGCTGCAGCAGCGTGGCGTTGCGATCGCGCAGAGCAACGGCAACGTGTTCGGATAACGCCCGCGTGCCGAAGGTGGCGTAGGGCGCGCAGGGGATTGAGTTGCCGCCCGCGGCCGCGATCATGTAGTGAATGGCCGGGATCGGACGATTGAGTATCGAAACCGCCGTGCAGTGGACGGCATGGTTATGCACCACCGCGTTGGCTTCCGGGCGGGTTTGATACACCACCTGATGAAAACGCCATTCGCTGGACGGCAACTTCCCCTCCTCGTGGCGACCCCCGGCATCAACGTAGACGATGCTCTCTTCGGTCAGGCGCTCGTAGGGAATGCCGGTCGGCGTGATCAGCATGCCGTCGCGGTAGCGCACGCTGATATTGCCTGCGGTGCCCTGATTTAATCCCAGATGGGTCATCTCAAGGCAGGTGTCGATGATGTCTCTGGCTAATCTGGCTCGTTCCATTTTTATTCTCCGGGTACAGTTTTATTTTTACTGGCGGGAACGTTTGACCAGCTTCATATCCACCTTCGCCGTCTCGTTGACCGCTTCGCCGTCGATGGCTCGTTGCATCAGCTCAAACGCTTTTTCCGCCCAGGTATCTTCATCCTGCTGCATCGACCAGACGCTGTTCGGCAGGAATCCCAGCATGGGGTGTTCATCGAACGTACCGATATTGATGTGCTGCGGCACGGTGCCGGCGCGCGCGCGCAGCGCCTCGATTGCCCCTTCCAGCACCGGGAGCGACGAGGCGATAAAGGCCTGGGGTACGCCATGGCTGTCGATCAGTTTGTCCATCAGGGCATATCCTCCCTGCGGCGTATTGTCCGGGCCTTCAATCACCCAGTCGCGGTGATCAATGCCCGCCGTGTTCAGGGCATGTAAATAGCCGTTCAGTCGGTCGGTGATGCTCGGCAGGGCGGTATCGCCTACCAGGAACCAGAGCGGGGTATCGCTGACGCCCAGCATGCTGCGCGCCAGTTCATCGCCACCGGCTTCGTTATGACTCTCCACCAGCGCGTTGTCGGTGAAGCCAAAATCCCGGTCGAGAAGCACCAGCGGCTTTTGGATCTGCCGCAGATGATGCTGCTGGTTTTCCAGCGTCGAGGGGACGATAAACAGGCCATCGACGTTTCGCGCCATCAGGGCTCTGACCAGCTTGTTCTCATAGTCCACGTCGTTGTAGGTACAGCTGATCATCAGCTGATAGCCCGAACGGCGGCAGCGCAGCTCCAGCTTTTCTGCAAGCGTGGCGAAGAACACGTTCGAGATATTGGGGACGATCAGCCCCAGCGTCTCGGTTTTGTTCAGCTTCAGGCTGCGCGCTGAATGATTCAGGGTGTAGCCGTAGCGCTCGACGTGTTCATTGATTCTGGCCTGCGTTTTCATGCTGATCCGGTACTGCCCGGCTTTGCCGCCCAGCACCAGGCGCACGGTGGTGACGGATAAATTCAGGTCCTTCGCTATCTGTTCAACTGTTTTGGCCATCGCTACGCCTCAATCCTTTTCGTGTGTGAAAAACCGCAGATAAAGCATACGCATCCTGCCATTACATTTCCTGTTGCATCAGTTGATTAAGCCCCTGCTGCTGGGTCCATAGCGCCAGGTAGGCGGCATATTTTTGCTGGTGGAAGGTGGCGGTTTCCGGGCGAGGGGCGATGACGTCGCCGGTGTTGACCATCGCGCGGGTCGCGTCGGACAGCGTTGCCCACGCGCCGCTGGCAACCGCGCCACAGAGTGCAGCCCCCAGCGTAACGGCATCTTCTTCAGCCAGAAGGTGAATGTGACAGCCGGTGGCATCGGCATACTCCCGCAGCCACAGCCGGTTATGGGTCGCCCCGCCGCAGATAACAATGCGCGACAGCCTGTGACCGTGATTGTGCAGGGTGTCGATGATATGCCGCGTGCCGTAGGCGATAGCCTGCAACGTCGCAAGGTAGAGCCTCGCCAGCGCGCGCTCGCCGGTTTCTAGCGTCAGCCCCACTACGCTCCCTCGGGCGTCCGGGCGCGAGCGCGGGGAACGGTTGCCGTGGTGATCCGCCAGAACATGCAGGTTACGGGTCGGGTATTTCTCTTCCTGCTCCAGCGCGGCCACCCAGTCGTTAATTACCGCGACCGGATGGCGTTGCGCCGCCTCGGCTTTGGCAAACAGCGCCGCGCTGGCGTGATGCTCGCGCAGCGTCCAGTCAACCAGCGCGCCCGCGGCGCTTTGCCCGCCTTCCGTCAGCCAGTAGCCGGGAAGCATCGCTCCCCAGTACGGGCCCCAGACGCCGGGGGTAAAGATCGCCGTCTGGCTGGCAAGCATATGGCAGTTTGAGGTGCCGCTAATCAGCGCCAGCGTACCTTCAGGCTGTGCGCCGGTCAGCGCCACGCCGCCCGCGTGGGCGTCAATCATCCCGCTGGCGACAATAACGTGTTCGGGTAATCCCAGCTCTTGTGCGGCCTGCGGGCTTAGCGTGCCGGCGCGGTCGGCCACGTCGAGGATCGTCTCAGGGATTTTGGTCAGCAGGCTCTCCAGCCCCACGGCCTGAAGCAGCGTATCGCTGAAGCGCGCCTCGTGCGCCAGATAGTTCCACTTGCAGGTGAGGGTGCACAGGCTGGCGACGTCCTGACCAATCGCTTTCCACACCAGAAAATCAGCCAGATCGAAAAAGCGCCAGGCGTTGTTCCAGGTTTCGGGATGGCGTTCTTTAAGCCACAGCAGCTTTGGCAGCTCCATCTCAATGCTCACCTCGCCGCCCACGTAGCCAAGTGCCGGGTCGCGGGTGGCATTGATGCGGGCAGTCTCCTCCTGCGCCCGGTGATCCATCCACATAATAATGTCCTGCGCCGCCGGGCTGTCCGGCGACGCGCTCAGGCCATGGCCCTGGGCGTCCAGCGCCACCAGCGAGCAGGTGGCGTCGAACCCTATGGAGCGGATCGCGTCGCGGGCGACCCCGGATGCATTGACGGCTTCCCGTACCGCGGCGCAAACCTGCTGCCAGATTTCCGCAGAGGATTGTTCTACGCGCGCGTTGTCGGCGCGAAACTGCGAAATCGGGCGGGTCGCGAAGCGCAAACGCTCGCCCTGTGCAGAGTACAGCCCTGCGCGCACACTGGCCGATCCGACGTCAACCCCGAGGAAATAGCCGTCACTCATCCTGAACTCCCTTATTTTTTACCAAACGGATGCAGCAGTTTATCAATTTCAGGGGTGTTGATATTCTGCGCGTTGACATATTTGACTGGAATATCAATTTCTTTCGCCACGGTCTGCCCGGCGATCGCCGCATTAAGCGCCTTAATCCCCTGATAGCCAATCTGGTATGCGTCCTGCACCACAAACCCCTGGATCACACCGTTCTTGAGGAAGTTGATGATCGCTTCGGTACTGTCGAAGCCGATGACTTTGACTTTGCCTTTCAGGTTTTGGCTGTCGATGGCGTTCGCCACGCCCAGCGTTGAACCTTCGTTGGTGGCATAAATGCCCGCGATATCCGGGTTGGCCTGAACCATATCGATGGTTTTATCCATTGCTTTTTGCGGATCGCCGTCGCTGTACTGCACCGGCAGTACCTGAATGTCCGGGTACTTCGCCTTCATCTCTTCGCTGAAGCCTTCGGAGCGTTCGATAGCCGATGTTGTTCCGGCAACGTGCGCAATAATGCCGACCTTGCCTTTTTTGCCGACCTGTTCGGCCAGCGCATCGGCCGCCTGCGCGCCCGCCTTGCGGTTGTTGGTGGCGACAAAGCTGGCCGGAATATCGGAGTTAACGCCGGAGTCAAAGGTCACGACCTTGATCCCGCGGCTGTTGGCGGTTTCCACCAGCGGGGCAAGGGCGTTGGCGTCCAGCGCTGCCAGCAGCAGGCCGTCCGGTTTTTGCGCCATGGTGTTTTCCACCAGCTGGATCTGCTCGGCGATTTGCGTTTCATCCGCCGGGCCTACGTAACTGGTCTTATCCCCTAGCTCTTTTGCAGCGGCTTCGGTCCCCATTTTGACCGTTTGCCAGAATTCGTGCTGGTAGCCTTTACTGACCACCGGCAGGTTTAACTCTTTCGCCAGCGCGCTGCTGGTCATGATAGCGGCGAGCGACAGGGCGCTCAGGATATGGCTGGTTTTCATTATTTTGCTCCGTAGTAGGGTTTGCAGGGCTTTTTTATGTCGGGAACCTAACGCATTCTTTTACGCAACGTATCCAGATAGACGGCAGCAACGACCACGACTCCCATCGCCACCATCTGCCAGAACTGGGAGACCCCCATCAAATTGAGGCCGTTTTTCAGCACGCTCATAATGAACGCGCCGATAATGGTGCCGCCGATGGTACCCACGCCACCCATCAGGCTGGTGCCGCCGATAACCACGGCAGCGATAGCTTCCAGCTCGTAACCCACCCCCACGGTGGGCTGACCGGAGTTGAGGCGAGAGGCGAGGATCACCCCGGCCACGCCGGTTAACAGGCCGCAGAAGGCATAGACGAAAATCTTCACCCGCTGCACGTTGATCCCGGAAAGGTGCGCTGCGGTTTCATTGCTGCCGACGGCGTAGATATAGCGCCCCATCACCGTTTTTTTCAGGATCCACATGGCAATCAGCGCCACAATCACCAGGTAAAACACCGGATAGGGCAGGACATCGAACAGACGGCCCTGCGCCAGCATTCGGAACTGCGGGTAGTCAGAGAAGTAAATCGCGCGCCCGTCGGTCATCACCATGTTGATGCCGCGAACCGACATCATCAGCCCGAGGGTGGCGATAAACGGCGGAATAGTCATCTTCGTCACCAGAAATGCGTTCATATAGCCGCACACGCCGCCCGCCAGCACGCCCGCCAGAATACACACCGGCAGCGGCAGTCCAAACCCGGCGGCGATCCCCACTGCAACGCCTGAAAAGGCCACCACCGAGCCAAGCGACAGGTCGATCCCGGCGGTGATAATCACAAAGGTGGCGCCAATAGCCATGATGCCAATTACCGCCGTTTGCAGGGCGATGGTCATGATATTTTCGGTATTAAAGAAGAACGGTGAGCTGAAGCTGAAAAACAGCACCAGCAGCACCAGGCTAAACAGGGGGGCGAGGCGCATCAGCAGCGCTTTATTTATCTTCACAGAAGCATTCCCGCGTTGCGGCGAAGGGACGGTAACGGACATGATTAATCCTCCAGCGTGGCGTATTGCATGATTTTTTCCTGAGTGGCGTGCTCAGCCTCTATTTCGCCGGCAATACGACCGCTGCGCATCACCAGGATGCGGTCGCACATGCCCAACACTTCCGGCAGTTCGGATGAAATCATGATGATCGATTTACCTTTAGCGACAAGGCGGTTCATTAATTCATAAATTTCCAGCTTGGCGCCGACGTCTATTCCCCGGGTTGGCTCATCAAAAATTAAAATGTCGGTGTCTTTACAGACCCAGCGGGCAATGATGATCTTTTGCTGATTGCCGCCGCTGAGGTTGAGGGCCGCCTGTTCCAGATGCGGCGTTTTAATTCGCAACGCATCCACCAGTTTTTGGCTGGACGCCCGGCAGCGTTTTTCATCAACGTTGCCCGCCACGCCGGAATAGTCCGGGTAATTGCCGAGCATGATGTTCATTTCAACGGAGAGGCCGAGGGCAAGCCCCTCTTTTTTGCGGTCTTCGGTTAAATAGCTGATGCCTTTGCCAATGGCGTCCGCCACGTCTTTGATGCGGGTTGGCGTGCCGTTCAGCGTCAGGGTGCCGGCGTCGATCGGATCGGCCCCAAACAGCGCTCTGCCAAGCTCCGTCCGGCCCGCGCCCATCAGACCGGCCAGGCCGAGGATCTCCCCGCGCCAGAGGGTAAAATCGATATCCTTCAGCACGCCGTTGCGCGTCAGGCCAGTCACCTCAAGCACTTTCTCGGTGCGCTGATGCGGTGGGCGTTTGGGATAGATATTGTCGAGATTGCGGCCCACCATCATGGCGATCAGCTCGCTAATCTGCACCCTGTCGTAATCGACGGTGGCGATGTACTGCCCGTCGCGCATTACCGTGGCGCGGTCGGCAATCAGCGCCAGCTCCTCCAGGCGGTGCGAGATGTAGACGATACCCGTTCCCTGGGCCTTGAGCATATGCGTCACCTCGAACAGGCTCTCTATTTCGCTCTCGGTCAGCGCGGCGGTGGGCTCATCCATAATCAGCACTTTTGCGTTAACGGAAATGGCTTTGGCAATTTCCACCATCTGCTGCTGAGCCACGGTTAAATCACTGACCCGGGCATCCGGGGCAATCTTTAAATTCAGGGTTTGCAGTATTTTCTCAACCGCCTGGCGCTGCGCACGTTTATCGAGCTGCCAGCGGCTGTTTTTGCAAAACTCGCGGCCAATAAAGATATTCTCTTCGACGGTTAAATCGGGAAAGAGATTGAATTCCTGATGGATGATGGTAATACCCGCCAGCTGGGCGCTGAGCGGATCGCTGAATGAAACCGGCTGGCCTTCAAACAGGATCTCTCCCGCATCAGGTTGATACACGCCGGACAGAATTTTCATCAGCGTCGATTTACCGGCGCCGTTTTCGCCCAGCAGGGCATGCACCTCGCCGCGACGTAAATCAAAATCAACCTGGCTCAGCGCAAGGACGCCGGGAAAGCGTTTCGTTATCCGCTTCATCTGTATAAGAGTTTCTGACATTGCAAGATTCCTGTGTTGGAAAGGCAATGAATCACTGGCATAACGGTTTTATAAGTAAGCTAACTCGACTTAGCTTGCGTCCTTAAAAGCTATTTTAGGGTCAGAATTTAGCCAAATCATTTGTATTCAAATTGTGACGCTGTGCAAAGGTAATTTATTAACTTATTGATAAATATCCAATAACGCTATTTTTGCTGAATCGTAATACCTGACGCCGATCGAATTTTGACCACTCATCGTGAAACTGCTCACAGATCCTGCACAATTCTCTTGTCTCGTTTTCAGTGTGAAACCTAAGCTAATTCGAGTTAGCAAATTTCACATCTCTCGGTCAACGGTGCTGTCGATGCGCGTTTTGTACGGCTACGCCCCATGAAACGGAGAGGTTAACCAACGTGAGGAAGGGCTATGAAAACAAAAACAGCGTTACCCCGTATTGGCATCCGACCCGTTATCGATGGCCGTCGGCTGGGTGTACGCGAATCTCTGGAAGCGCAGACCATGAACATGGCGAAGGCAACGGCGGCGCTGTTGAGCGAAAAACTCCGCCATCCCTGCGGAACGCCTGTGGAATGCGTGATTGCCGATACCTGCATCGCCGGTATGGCCGAGTCGGCGGCCTGTGAGGAGAAGTTCAGCACTTCGCACGTTGGCCTGACGATAACCGTGACGCCCTGCTGGTGTTATGGCAGCGAAACCATTGATATGGATCCCCTGCGTCCGAAAGCCATCTGGGGCTTTAACGGCACCGAGCGCCCCGGCGCGGTGTATCTGGCGGCGGCGCTGGCGGCGCACAACCAGAAGGGCATCCCGGCGTTTTCGATCTATGGTCACAACGTGCAGGACGCAGGGGACGAGAGTATCCCCGCTGACGTAGAAGAAAAACTGCTGCGCTTCGCCCGGGCGGGCCTGGCGGTTGCCAGCATGAAGGGGAAAAGCTATCTCTCCATCGGCGGCGTCTCGATGGGGATTGCCGGCTCGATTGTCGATCATAACTTCTTTGAATCCTGGCTTGGCATGAAGGTTCAGGCCGTGGACATGACTGAACTGCGTCGCCGCATCGATCATAAAATCTACGATGAGCAGGAGCTTGAGCTGGCGCTGGGCTGGGCGAACGCGCATTTCCGCTTTGGCGAGGACAAAAATGCGCAGCAGTATCGGCGCGATGAGCAGCAAAACGCGGCGATCCTGCGCGAAAGCCTGCTGATGGCGATGTGCATCCGCGACATGATGCAGGGCAACGCGAAGCTGGCCGATGCTGGACGCGTGGAGGAGTCGCTGGGCTATAACGCCATCGTCTCCGGCTTCCAGGGGCAGCGCCACTGGACGGATCACTACCCGAACGGCGATACCGCAGAAGCGCTGCTCAACAGCTCCTTCGACTGGAACGGCATTCGCCAGCCCTGCCTGGTGGCAACCGAAAACGACAGCCTGAACGGCGTGGCGATGCTGTTTGGCCATTTGATGACGGGGACGGCACAAATTTTTGCCGACGTGCGCACCTTCTGGTCCCCGGAGTCGGTGGCGCGTGTGACCGGCCAGAAGCTTACCGGGCTTGCTGAGCACGGTATTATCCACCTGATTAACTCCGGTTCGGCTGCGCTCGACGGTACGGCCGAGCAGAAAGATGCTAACGGGAAACCGACCCTCAAGCCGCACTGGGAAATGACCCAGCAGGAGGCCGATGCCTGCCTCGCGGCGACCCGCTGGTGTCCGGCGGTGCATGAATATTTCCGCGGCGGTGGCTTCTCGTCTCATTTCCTTACCCGCGGTGGCGTGCCATTTACCATGACCCGGGTGAATATCATTAAGGGCATTGGCCCGGTACTGCAAATCGCAGAAGGCTGGAGCGTCGATCTGCCCGACGCGGTGCACGACGTACTGAACAAGCGTACGGACTCCACCTGGCCGACGACCTGGTTTGCGCCACGTCTTACCGGGAAAGGCCCGTTCAGCGATGTCTATTCGGTGATGGCAAACTGGGGGGCGAACCACGGGGTGTTGACCGTGGGACACGTCGGGGCCGACTTCATCACCCTGGCATCCATGCTGCGTATTCCGGTGTGCATGCATAACGTGCCGGACGCGCAGATTTACCGCCCGACGGCCTGGGGTGCGCACGGAATGGACGTCGAAGGGCAGGACTACCGCGCCTGCGAAAACTACGGACCGCTGTACAAACGTTAACCCTGACTGCCCGCCTGTCCGGGCGGGCAACCTGTGGGGGCCATAATGAAAAAATGCTTTCTGGTTCTCGACTGTGGCGCGACCAACGTGCGCGCCATTGCGCTCGATCCTGACGGGAAGATTGTGGCGCGTGCGGCTGTCGCAAACGCCAGCGAAAGCGCGGCTGAAAATCCGGCATGGCACCAGTGGTCGCTGGACGCCATCATGCAGCGATTTGCCCAATGCTGTCAGGCGATCGGCGCGGTCCTGAGTACGTACCGGCTGTGCGGCATAAGCGTCACCACCTTCGGGGTGGATGGCGCGCTGGTGGATGAGACGGGAGAGCTGCTTTACCCGGTGATCAGCTGGAAATGCCCGCGCACGGTCGCGGTGATGGAAAATGCGTCCCGACGCTTCTCCCCGGCAGAGCTACAGCGAATAACCGGGGTAGGGCAGTTTAGTTTTAACACGTTATACAAAGTGCTGTGGCTGCGGGAAAACCGTCCCGACCTGCTGCAGCGCGCCCACGCCTGGCTCTTTATCTCCTCGCTGATCAACCATCGCCTGACGGGCAAAATGACCACCGATTTCACCATGGCGGGCACCAGCCAGATGTTCGATCTCGCTCAGCAGCGGTTCAGCGAAGCGATTCTCGCGAAGGCGGGGATTGCGCCTTCGCTTTTCCCGGCGCTGGTGTACCCCGGTGACGTAATCGGCGAGCTGCAGCCCGTCGCGGCGGCTCGGCTCGGGTTGCCTCCCGGCGTGCCGGTGATCTCCGCCGGGCATGACACGCAGTTTGCGCTGTTTGGCGCGGGGGCGGGGATTGATGAAGCGGTTCTTTCTTCGGGGACCTGGGAGATCCTGATGGCGCGCACGTCGCGCGTAAACACCGCGTCGCTCATTCACTATCCCGGGGCGACCTGTGAGCTGGACAGCCAGCCGGGGCTGTTTAATCCGGGCACGCAATACATGGCATCCGGCGTGCTGGAATGGATCCGCAGCCTGTTCTGGTCTCCTGATACGAGCTGGGACACCGTCCTTTCTCAGGTGGCGGAGCTGCCGAGGGGGGCGGACGGGGTGACGATGAATACGCAACTGCTCGATTCCCCGCTCGCCGGCTGGCAGGGCGTGACGCTCAACACCACGCCTGCCCACTTTTACCGCGCGGCGCTGGAGGGGCTGACGGCGCGACTGAAAGATAACCTTGGCGCGCTGGAGAACATCGCGCAGTTTACGGCGCGCGAGCTTCTGCTGGTGGGCGGCGGCAGCCGCAATGCGCTGTGGAATCAGCTTAAAGCCGATGCCCTCGGGATCCCGGTTAAAGTGCTTGATGAGGGTGAAACGACGGTGCTTGGTGCGGCCTTGTACGGCTGGTGGGGCACCGGTGAGGCCGCCAGTGCCGTTGCGGCTCGCGCCTGCGTGGAGTATCGCTACCGCTATTTTTATCCAGAGGGAAAAAACCATGCTTAAAACGATATCACCGCTGATCTCACCCGCGCTGCTTAAAACCCTGGCAGAAATGGGGCACGGAGATGAGATTATTTTTGCGGACGCCCATTTTCCCGCGCACAGCCTCGGGCCAGAGGTTATTCGCGCCGACGGCCTGCAGGTGAGCGAGTTACTGGCTGCCGTCATCCCGCTTTTTGAACTCGACAGCTATGCGCCACCGCTGGTGATGATGGCACCCGTGGAAGGGGATACGCTTGATGGTGCGGTAGAGGCGCGGTACCGCCAGGCATTATTCGGCAACGAAGAAGGGGAGGGGATCGTGCGCATCGACCGTTACGCGTTTTACCAACGGGCGCAGCAGGCATTTGCCATCGTCGTGACGGGCGAGACGGCGAAGTACGGCAATATTTTACTGAAGAAAGGCGTGACGCCGCAGGCATAAAAAAAGCCGGGTTCAACCCGGCTTTTTCAATTCAGCACACTTACCAGACGTATGTCAGCAGGCTGTGTGAATCCGGTACCATGAAGTCCACGGACATCATCACGCTGAGTGCGGTAATGGCGATGATGGAGAAGCCGAACAGCTTGCGCGCCCAGACTTTATCATCTTCCACTTTGTAGCCACGCAGCGCCATGCCGAGCCACCAGACGCTCACCGCAGCCGCCACCACCAGATATTTATATCCAGCGTAACCGCCCAGAGAGAGCATCAGCGTTGCCACGGCAAAAGCGATGATGTAGAGCGTGATGTGGTTCTTGGCCACTGAAATGCCTTTCACAACCGGCAGAACCGGGATGTTCGCTGCCTGATAATCCTTAAAGCGGAAAATCGCGATGGCATAGGAGTGCGGCATCTGCCACAGGCTAAAGATAGCCAGCAGGATGAGCGCACCGCTGTCGAACTCGTTTGTGACGGCGCAGTAGCCAATCACCGGCGGCGCAGCGCCGGAGAGTGAACCAATCAGCGTGCCGTAGACGGAGTGACGTTTCATATACAGGCTATAAACGCCCACATATACCACGAACCCCATCACCCCCAGCCAGCAGGCCAGCGGGTTAGCACCAAACCACAGCAGCATAAAGCCAGCAATACCCAGCAAGGTGGCGTACACCAGCGAGACGGAAGGGGCGATCAGGCCTTTCACCAGCACCCGATTTTTTGTCCTCTCCATCTTCTTGTCGATATCCATGTCGATGTAATTGTTAAATACACAACCGGACGCAACAACCAGTGACACACCCACCAGCGTGGAAGCAAAGAGGGTGTAATCGATGCTGCCTTTGGAGGCCAGCAGGAACCCTCCGATCACGGAGATCAGGTTGCCAAAGATGATGCCTGGTTTCGTTACTTGCAGGTATTGCTTAAACATACTCGCCGCTCTTAGTGAACCATCATGTTGTAGTTGAGGTTCCACATAATCCAGATGGAACCGACTACCAGGATAGCGATGATAATCACGGTAAAGATAAAGGCGGTCATATTCCAGCCTTCATCGGACTTGGTGTTCATGTGCAGGAAGCAAACCAGATGCACCAGAATCTGAATCACCGCGGTCACCAGGATTGCACCCAGAATAACCGGCTTAGACGCAGAACCGCTCATCACCATCCAGAACGGGATCACCGTGAGGATGATCGACAGGATGAAACCTGTCATGTAGGTTTTTACGCTACCGTGGGAAGCGCCATGATCGTTTGAATGACTCATTACATCGCCCCCATCAGATACACTACAGAGAACACACAGATCCACACCACGTCCAGGAAGTGCCAGAACAGACTCAGGCACATGATACGCGTGCGGTTTGTGCTGGTCAGGCCGCGACGGGATACCTGGAACATCAGTACAGCCATCCAGATAAGACCCGAGGTGACGTGCAGACCGTGGGTACCCACCAGCGCGAAGAACGCTGACAGGAAGCCGCTACGATCCGGACCGAAACCTTCCATGATCAGGTGATGGAATTCATAGATTTCCATCCCGATGAACCCAGCACCAAACAACCAGGTCAACGCCAGCCAGGAGACAACCTGGCTCTTGTTGTTTTTGTACATGGCGATCGCCGCCATGCCGTAGGTGATGGAGCTGAATAACAGCAGTGCGGTTTCTACCAGCACGAACGGCAGTTCAAAAATATCCTTGCCGGTCGGGCCACCCGCCGTGCCGTTCACCAGAACGGCATAGGTCGCGAACAGACAGCAGAACAGAATGCAGTCGCTCATCAGGTAGATCCAGAAACCGAAGACTTTCATCGGTCCTGTATCGTGGTGCGCATGTTCATGCGCGTGGGCAGTTGAGTGCGCCAGAGTATCAGTTGCCATGTTTCAGCCCCGCTTTAGAAATCTCGTCGAAATGCTGTTTTTCCAGCGTTTCAACTTCACGGACTGGTACGTAGTAGTCCACGTCCTCGTCAAAGCTCTTCACAATCCAGCTGATGACGATGCCAGCAAAGCCAACAATCGCAAGCCACCAGATGTGCCAGATCATTGCGAAACCAAATACCGTTGCGAAGGCGGCAATCACAATGCCCGCACCGCTGTTTTTCGGCATGTGGATCTCTTCGTAATGAGCAGGTTGCTTGTACGCTTCACCTTTTTCTTTCATTTCCCAGAATGCGTCGCGCTCGTGGATCTGCGGCACAATGGCGAAGTTATAGAAAGGAGGTGGGGAAGAGGTTGCCCACTCCAGCGTACGGCCACCCCATGGGTCACCGGTCAGGTCACGGTTCTGCTCGCGGTCGCGAATAGAGACGTAGAACTGAATCAGCTGAGACGCAATACCACAGGCAATCAGCACCGCACCGCCTGCTGCAATCATCAGCATTGGGTGGAACTGCGGATCGATCTGCTGGCTCAGGCGACGGGTCATACCCATGAAGCCCAGCACGTACAGCGGCATAAAGGCAACGAAGAAGCCGATGATCCAGAACCAGAACGCGCGTTTACCCCATTTTTCGTTCAGGGTGAAACCGAACGCTTTTGGCCACCAGTAGGTTACGCCAGCGAAGCAGCCGAAGACCACGCCACCGATGATAACGTTATGGAAGTGCGCAATCAGGAACAGGCTGTTGTGCAGTACAAAGTCCGCACCTGGTACCGCCAGCAGTACACCGGTCATACCCCCTACAGAGAAGGTGACGATGAAGCCGATGGTCCACAGCATCGCTGAGTGGAACACGATACGACCCTGGTACATGGTGAACAGCCAGTTGAAGATCTTAACCCCAGTAGGGATTGCGATAATCATCGTGGTGATACCGAAGAAGGCGTTTACGTTCGCGCCCGCACCCATGGTGAAGAAGTGGTGCAGCCAAACGATGAACGACAGTACGGTAATACACACGGTTGCCCACACCAGCGAGGTGTAGCCAAACAGGCGTTTACGCGAGAAGGTTGCTGCGATTTCGGAGAAGACACCGAACACTGGCAGAACCAGAATGTACACTTCCGGGTGACCCCATGCCCAAATCAGGTTGATGTACATCATCATGTTGCCACCCATGTCATTCGTGAAGAAATGGGTGCCCAGATAGCGATCCAGGGTCAGCAACGCGATGGTGACGGTCAGAATTGGGAACGACGCAATAATCAGGATGTTGGCGCACAGAGATGCCCAGGTAAATACCGGCATCTTGAACATGGTCATGCCAGGGGCACGCATCTTGATAATGGTCACGAAGAAGTTGATACCGGTCAGGGTTGTACCAACACCGGAGAGCTGAAGCGCCCAAATCCAGTAGTCGACACCTACGCCAGGACTGTACTCAATTCCCGAAAGCGGCGGGTAGGCCAGCCAGCCGGTCTGTGCGAATTCGCCCACACCCAGTGACAGGTTTACCAGAATAACGCCGACAACCGTGAACCAGAAGCTCAGGTTGTTCAGGAACGGGAACGCTACGTCGCGCGCGCCGATTTGCAGCGGAACGACCACGTTCATCAGACCGATAACCAGCGGCATCGCTACGAAGAAGATCATGATAACGCCGTGGGCGGTAAAGATCTGGTCGTAGTGGTGCGGCGGCAGGAAGCCAGCTTCACCCGCAGAAGCAAGTGCCTGCTGGCTACGCATCATGATCGCATCCGCAAAGCCACGAATTAACATGACGATACCGACGATGCAGTACATGATACCGAGTTTTTTGTGGTCAACCGAAGTCAGCCACTCTTTCCACAGGTAGCTCCACTTACCGAAGTAAGTGATCAGGCCAACTAAGGCCGCACCACCGATGATAATGGCAGCCACCGTAACCATGATAATGGGTTCATGGTAGGGCACTGCATCCAGTGTCAATTTTCCGAACATTTTCTTCCTCGGCCCCTTAGTGAGCGGTTTCCGCGTGGCTCATGTCCATGCCTTCCATCCCCTGGTGTGCGTTATGCTCACCTTCAGGTTGGGTCACGTCCATGCTCTTACCGTGGTCCATAAATTTGCCAATAACGTCTTTGAACAAATCAGGCTTCACGTTAGAGAAGTACTCCACCTTGTTGTATTCGCTTGGAATAGCCACTTTTTCGAACGCCGCCATGTCAGACATGGTGTTTGGTGACTGCTTCGCTTTTTCAACCCACTGGTCGAAAGCGGCGCGGTCTGGCGTAGCGATAGCTTTAAACTTCATACCCGAGAAGCCCGGGCCACTATAGCTGGCGGAGATACCGTCGTAGGTGCCTGCTTCATTTGCGATCAGGTGCAGGTTGGTCTGCATACCGGCCATCGCATAGATCTGGCTACCCAGACGCGGGATGAAGAAGGAGTTCATTACGGAGTTGGAGGTCACTTTGAACTGAACCGGAGTGTTCGCCGGGAAGGCGATTTCATTCACGGTAGCAATGCCTTGTTCCGGATAGATGAAGAACCATTTCCAGTCCATGGAGACCACTTCAATGGTAATAGGTTTCTCATCGTGAACAAGCGGTTTGCTTGGCTCAAGCGCGTGAGTGGTTTTCCAGGTCAGTACGGCAAGGAACAGGATGATCAGAATAGGCACCGTCCAGACCACAGCTTCCACTTTATTGGAGTGTGACCAGTTAGGGCTATACTTCGCATCTTTATTGCTCGCACGGTACTTCCAGGCGAAACCAACAGCCATCAAGATGGCCGGGATAACCACAATCATCATCAGGCCAAATGCCGTCAGAATCAGTGAACGTTGTTCCAGTCCAATCTGTCCTTTGGGGTCTAGTAGTGCAGAATCGCAGCCGCTGAGTAATACAGTGCCTGCAAATAATGACAACCATCCCAAACTTTTATTGTATTTCCTGAGTCTCATTTAACGACCTCAATTCCACGGGAGTCTGGTGGCGTTTAAAGTGTGGGGGCATTTTACGGGAAGGTTACATTACTGTAAACATCATTAGGGCTGTGTCAGGAAGGTGTTACCGGGTTCTGCCGTGCATGTCACAAGTGTTGCAGATTGTGTCGCTTTTTAAGACAGAAGCCGCGTGCCACGGGCTTTATTACGAAAGGATCCCCAAGCATAGCTCAAAAGGGGCAATTGGTATAACCATTGTCAAAAATATACAAAAAATTAACAATTAATTATCAATATAAAGACAATTAAAAAACGAAAAATCAATCTTTCAAATGCTGAATCGGTTAACGGAAAATAGCGTTTCGGATTCGGCTCCAATAATTTCCGAAAACTATCCCGCACAAAACAACAAATATTTTTTTTAGCCGCCGTCGGTTATTTCACCGTTATAATTTCGCCTCGTGATTACAACGGGAAATAACCTTTCGCTTTTTTCTTCAGGTCATCTGCGTTTTACGTAATGCAAGGAAATCAAGCATGCCGCCGAGAAGGATCCCGGCAACGGCCAGCAGCGCACCCACGTCCAGCAGAAGGGTATCAAACGGAAGTGACAACGCGGTTGTGGCGTTGATAATCAGTACTGCAAGCCACAGCACCAGCGCAAGACAGCCCACCATTAACAGACGTAATGCAAAACGGTAGACGCGATGGTATTCGGTGCGCGGCATAAAGTGGTCTGTCCGCTGGGTATATTCCAGCGTCCGGCGACACACCAGCAGCAGTAATATTCCGGGTACGGCAGCCACCACGGAGAAGAGATAAAACGTCGGCCAGCCGTGCGCTTCAACAAACCAGCCCGCAATGGGCCCGACATAAACGCGGCCCACGGCGGAGAGCGCCGAGAGCAGGGCGAACTGCGTGGCGGAAAACGACTTGTTGCACAGAGTCATGAGCAGAGCGACAAAGGCCGCGGTTCCCATTCCGCCGCAGAGATTTTCAAAAAACACCGCGGTCGCCATGCTGATCATATGTTTGTCAGTGATGGAAAGCAGCCAGTAACCCGCGTTCGATGCCCCTTGCAGGATGCCGAAGATCAGCAGGGCGCGGAACAGGCTCAGGCGCTGCATCAGGACGCCGCCATACAGCGCGCCGAGGATGGTCGCAAACAGCCCCAGCGTTTTATTCACCACGCCAACTTCACCGGCATCAAAGCCAACGCCGCGGATCAGGAAGGTGGTCGTCAGGCTCATGGCAAACGCATCGCCCAGCTTATAAAGGACAATCAGCAGAAGGATGAGCCAGGCATTGTTACGGCCAAAGAAATCACGCAGCGGTTCGGCAACGGCCTGTTCCAGCGAGCGTGGAACCGGGATCACATCGCTCGGTTCGGGCGCAAGCAGGGTCGCGATGATGCAGGGGATCAGCAGGGCGGCCATCAGCCAGTACATGCCTTGCCAGCCAAGGTAACGGTCGGCCAGCCAGAGCGCCAGCCCACCGGACACGAGCATCCCCAGCCGATAACCCAACACGCTGATGGCGGCTCCCGCCCCACGTTCTTCGGCAGGTAAGACGTCCGTTTTCCAGGCATCAAAAACGATATCCTGCGACGCGGAGCAGAAGGCGATAACCACCGCCAACGCGGCCATCCAGCGCAGCTGCGTTGTCGGCTCCAGGAAGCCCATACCGGCGATGGCCAGCAGCAGCAGAATCTGAGTGATGACCAACCAGCCGCGACGACGCCCCAGGAACGGTGGCGTATAGCGGTCCATGACCGGCGACCACAGGAATTTAAACACGTAGGCCTGGCCCACGAGCGAGAAGAAACCAATGGTTTTAAGATCGATGTTCTCAACGGTCATCCAGGCTTGCAGCGTGCCTGACGTGAGCGCGAGCGGTAAACCGGAGGCGAAACCGAGGATCAGCAAGATAGCTGATTTAGGCTGCTGGAAAATGCGTAAGTAGTGACTCGACATGTTCTTCTAAGTCTGACCCGGCTAACCGCCGGGTCAGTGAGCAGGATTAACGTGCGTTCTGCTTGATAAACTCGTGGATGCTGGTGTCCTGAGCCATATCGGCAATGGTGTCAGTCAGCACGCTGTTAACCGCGTCAGCAATGTTTTTGTTGGAGGCCTGGAAAGCGCCTTCAACGGAGTAGCTGGCACGGTAGTTTTTGTTCAGCTTGTTGCCATTCTTCGCCGTTGCGATGATCGCAATGTCAGCTTTGGTGGCAATGTTGTAGCGCACGTTCCCCTGGGAAACGTCAGCGTACAGGTTGTTCACGATGATCTGCAGATCCACCGCGCCGCTTGGGCCAACCATGTAACCGCGTGCGGTCATCTGCTTCTCAAGCACTTCCTGCAGCAGGAAGCGCAGGTCGCGGGAGGCGGTCAGCGTAACCTGCTGGTTATCACGGGTCACTTTCGCCAGGGCTTGATCCTGACGCTGGTCGGCACCGTTAATGCTGATCGTCACGCCCATCAGGCTCGGGTCTTGCTGAGGAAGGGTAATTTTTGGCGTTACATCAATGGTCGTTGGCGGGGTTGCGCAGCCTGCCAGCATGAAAAGTGCTACCAACGGAAAGAAGATTTTTTTTAACATTTTGAGGTTCTCAACGAATCGTAAGCATTTAGAGAGAAAATTTGTCGCCATCATAACATTGCCAACGGCGAGGGGAAGTGGTCAACGCATGTAAATTCATCGCCTTGTCCGAAAACTAACCGGCCCACCGCTTTTCTCCGCCCGTTATGGGCAAATCGCATGAGTCTCATCGTTAACTTCATTCGTTTGACTGAGAAAATCGGATGAAAGCTAAATATTTGTTGTCAAGGTGTAATGGAAACGGTAAAAGCGGCTAATATTTAAAGGGATGGGTGACATCTTAGCGTTGTCGGAGGAGTAATTTCATGATGATACGTGAACAGATAGAAGAAAAACTAAGGGCAGCGTTTAACCCTGTGTTCCTCGAAGTCGTCGACGAAAGCTATCGTCATAACGTACCGGCAGGGTCTGAAAGCCACTTCAAAGTGGTGTTGGTGAGCGATCGTTTCACGGGAGAGCGCTTCCTGAATCGTCATCGCTTAATCTACAGTACCCTGACGGATGAACTCTCCACAACCGTACATGCGCTGGCATTGCACACCTATACCATTAAGGAATGGGAAGGCCTGCAGGATACGGTCTTTGCCTCACCTCCCTGTCGCGGTGCGGGCAGCATAGCCTGATAAATCGGATTTGCAACCGCTGGAGTTTTTCCAGTATGTTGCTTAAAGATTTCGTCAAAACGGCCTTCGGGCCGTTTTGTTTTGTCTGAGTTTTGAGCGCATGGCGCATTTTTAAGGCTAAAAATAGCCTTAAAGTGTGAAAAAAGCCGCAGCAACATGCCCCAACCGTTCTCGACTCACCTAAGTGATGCCGCTATAATGCCGCGTCTTATTGAATGTCTTCGGGATGATTCTGGCGACAGGGAATGTAAATCTGCACATTGAGAGAGCATCCCGGTAAAACAGACAGATTCAGAGTTGACCGAGCACTGTGATTTTTTTGAGGTAACAAGATGCAAGTTTCAGTTGAAACCACTCAAGGCCTTGGCCGCCGTGTAACGATTACTATCGCTGCTGACAGCATCGAAA
>Ga0209795_10000390_pt1 | contig 35768 bp, 28 predicted proteins | sample AgamicOrMarz_FD_187166 | JGI IMG/M metagenome (GOLD analysis project Ga0209795, IMG submission 187166) | Agave microbial communities from Guanajuato, Mexico - Or.Ma.rz (SPAdes) (version 2) | ecosystem: Host-associated > Plants > Phyllosphere > Phylloplane/Leaf | place: Guanajuato, Mexico...
CTGATACAGATTAACAGAATTTGCCTGGCGGCTTTAGCGCGGTGGTCCCACCTGACCCCATGCCGAACTCAGAAGTGAAACGCCGTAGCGCCGATGGTAGTGTGGGGTCTCCCCATGTGAGAGTAGGGAACTGCCAGGCATCAAACAAGTAAAGAGGCCATCCGGAAGGATGGCCTTTTTGCGTTTATACGATGCATAAAATTCAGTTCGGTTAAGGTTAATTCGCTATCCGGCATCAGGCCGCACACCACCCCACAATAAACGCCGCAATCTCATCGATATTGTTCAAATCCAAAACCGGCACGTCCAGCGACAACGCAATATCACTGGCCACCGCAATCACATGCTCGTCGAGCGTCAGTTCGGCAATATCATGCCCGGCATCGCGTCTGAACAGCAGGATCTTTGCAACAGCCTCATGCTTAAACCCTTCAACCAGCACCAGATCCAGCGTGGTATGGTCCATCCTGCTCACCAGATAAGCGAGATCCAGCGGCGCTTCTTCAGGGGTTTCCGCCATTAACGCCCAGCGTTGCTGACTCGCCACCATCGTTTGTGCTGCACCTGCCTTGCGCAACTCATAACTGTCTTTCCCCGGTTTATCGACATCCATATTATGGTGCGTGTGCTTAATCAGCCCGGGGCGTAAACCTCTGGCGCACAGGGCAGGTATAAGTTGTTTCAGCAGCGTGGTTTTTCCGGTGCCGCTCCAGGCTGAGATAGCTAAAACAGGCGTCATTTTTTCTCCTGCATTGTCTGTAAATCTTCCAGCGTATTGACGTTCACAAACGCAGATTTCAGATCGCTAAAATCAACGGAATGGCCGCCTGACTGGCGCATAAAGACCATTACCCTGCGTTCGCCTGCCGCCAGATAATCCTGCAACGCTGGGATTAACGATCTGTGTATCAACGCAATCGTCGGGTGGTCGCGCTCGCCGTCATGCGCCCAGACCACGGGGGAATCACCGCGCTGCTGAACCATCCGCTCAACCAGACACGCGGGAATAAATGGCGTATCGCATGAACAGAAGACAAACCATTCCCCCCGATCCTGCTGCATGACCGAGAGCATCCCAGCCAGCGGCCCGGGGTAATCAGCCAGCGTATCCTGATAGACAGGTAGCCCGCTACGCTGATAAATATCGATATGGCGGTTAGCACTCAGTACCCTTGCAGATACCTGGCCCGCAAGCGCATCCGCAACGTGCTGCCATAAGGGTTTTCCATTAAGAAGCTGGAGGCCCTTATCTTTTCCGCCCATACGCGTCGCTCTCCCCCCGGCCAGAACGACCCCAATAATTTCCTGGCTCTGATTCACTAATATCGCCTCTTTTATTGTGGGTTTGACCCTGTTAACGTATCTCTCTAAATGAAAGGAGCACGACCATGAAATGTAAACGTCTGAATGAAGTTATTGAACTCCTTCAGCCAGCCTGGCAAAAAGAGCCGGAGCTGAATCTGATGCAATTTTTACAGAAACTGGCGAAAGAGTCAGGTTTTGACGGTGAACTGACAGACCTTTCTGACGACATCCTGATCTACCACCTTAAAATGCGTGATTCTGCGAAAGATGCTGTTATTCCGGGTATTCAGAAAGATTATGAGGAAGATTTTAAAACCGCATTGCTGCGCGCACGTGGCGTAATTAAAGAGTAAAAGCTTGTAAGCGGCCCCACCGAAATCGCCACAAGATGATATCCTGAATCATTCGTATAATTTCCGGATGATCGGATGAACGACCAGGCTTTTACTTTCCAGACACTGCACCCGGATACCATTATGGATGCCCTCTTTGAGCAGGGTATTCGGGTGGATTCTGGGCTTACCCCGTTAAATAGCTATGAAAACCGCGTCTACCAATTTCAGGACGAAGATCGTCAGCGCTTTGTCGTAAAGTTTTATCGCCCTGAGCGATGGTCTGCAGAACAAATCCAGGAAGAACATCAGTTCGCCCACGATCTGCTGAATGACGATGTTCCCGTTGCCGCGCCGCTGATGTTCGATAATCAAATGCTGCTTACGCACCAGGGGTTTTACTACGCCGTATTTCCAAGCCTGGGTGGCCGGCAGTTTGAAGCCGATAATATCGATCAGATGGAGTGGGTTGCGCGCTACCTTGGCCGCATTCATCAAACGGGACGCAAAACGCCGTTTATTGCACGCCCGACAATCGGCATTCAGGAATACCTTCTTGAACCCCGCCAGGTATTTGCTGCCTCAACCCTTATTCCTAAAGCATTAAAAGATGATTTTCTTAATGCGACCGATAAACTGATTGATGCGGTGACTGCCTGCTGGCGGGATGATATTCCCACCTTGCGGCTGCATGGTGATTGCCACGCCGGGAATATCCTCTGGCGCGATGGTCCGCTGTTTGTCGATCTCGACGATGCCCGTATGGGGCCAGCGGTTCAGGATCTGTGGATGCTGCTTAACGGCGATAAAGCCGAGCAGCGAATGCAGCTTGAAACCATCATTGAAGCTTACGAAGAATTCAGCCCGTTCGATTCAGACGAAATTGCCTTGATTGAACCTTTACGTGCGATGCGTTTTGTTTATTATCTCGCATGGTTAATCAGGCGTTGGGATGACCCCGCATTTCCCCGGAATTTCCCATGGCTTACCGGGGAGGATTACTGGCGTAACCAGATATCCACATTTACCGAGCAGGTTAAGGTTTTACAGGAACCCCCTTTGCAATTAACGCCGATGTATTAATAGGACACACCCAGGAGAGAGTTGATCATGAAAAAAATTTGGCTGGCGCTGGCAGGTATGATTCTGGCATTTAGCGCTTCTGCTGCGCAGTTTACCGACGGCAAGCAGTACATCACGCTGGACAAGCCCGTTGCTGGCGAGCCTCAGGTGCTGGAGTTCTTCTCATTCTATTGCCCGCACTGCTATCAGTTCGAGGAAGTTCTTCATGTTTCTGACAACGTGAAGAAAAAGCTGCCGGAAGGCACCAAAATGACCAAATACCACGTTGAGTTCCTTGGCCCACTGGGCAAAGACCTGACTCAGGCGTGGGCGGTTGCGATTGCACTGGGTGTAGAAGATAAAGTTACTGCGCCACTGTTTGAAGCCGTACAGAAAACCCAAACTGTCCAAAACACCGCGGATATTCGCAAAGTATTCGTGGATGCGGGCGTGAAAGGTGAAGATTACGATGCGGCCTGGAACAGCTTTGTCGTGAAATCCCTGGTTGCTCAGCAGGAAAAAGCCGCTGCCGATCTGCAGCTGCAGGGCGTTCCGGCGATGTTTGTTAACGGTAAATACCAGCTGAATATGCAGGGTATGGATACCAGCAGCATGGATATCTTCGTACAGCAGTACGCCGATACTGTGAAATACCTGGTCGAGAAGAAGTAATAAAACAAAACGCCGGTCAATGACCGGCGTTTTTGTATGAATCTTTGATGTTGTCTATCTGCTCGTCTTTCTCTTTCCAGAGCGTATTGAGCCACTGCTGGAAACGACGTTTGAAGTTCTTATCATTCACGTAATCGCCGTGCAGCCCGGTATCAATGGGAACCATGTCAACACGAACCACAATGCGCGTCAGTTTCCCGCTGAGCATATCGTAAAACGGCGTCTTGTCATTTTCCGGATAGCAAAGCGTAACGTTAAGTAGCTTGTCGAACTGCTCACCCAGAACGTTAAGCGCCATCGCAATACCGGCAGCCTTCGGTGGCAGCAAATTTCGGAAGGGGGAACGCGTCTGCAAATGCTTCTCGTGGGTAAAACGAGAGCCCTCGACAAAATTCACAATGGTTGTCGGGTGCGCGCGAAACTTCTCGCAGGAGAGACGCGTGGTTTCCACATCCTTGCCTCGCCGCTCAGGGTGACGAATCAAATAGCTGCGTGAATAGCGTTTCATAAACGGCATATCCAGCGCCCAGCAGGCCAGGCCGATAAAAGGCACCCATGCCAGCTGCTGCTTGAGAAAATATTTATTCATGGGAATGTGATTGCGAAACAGCACGCATAAAATCACGATATCCGCCCAGCTGCGATGATTGCAGATAAGCAGGTACCAGTTCTTTTTGTTCAGGCTTTCCAGACCTTCCACATCCCATTTCAAATGCGGATTCAAACGCAGCAGGATCGCCAGCCCTTCGCACCAGCAATACATCATAAAATTGCAAAACGTGGAAACCGCTCGCCAGACCCCAGGCACGGGCAGCAGCAGTTTAATTATTCCGGCGACGATAATGGGCACAGAACAGGCGACAGTAACCAGAATAGTTAAAATGACGCTTAAGAGTAGTGTTAACGCAGCGAGTAATCTCGACATGGTGAGCTTTTTCAGATAGTTAGCTTAAATGGGCAGCCGGCTATCCGGCGCTGGGCGCTGATTCTATCAGAAATCAGCCAGAAAAATGGCGCTTTCACGCAGCAAGCTCGCCGCTTTTATCGGGCAGGCCCGAATTTACAACCGCAATCCAGCGAACGGTTCTTATATCCACATAGACTAAAAAGTCAGCAATAAGACATATTATTTGCGATCTTCATTTATCTATATGAATTTAAAAATGAAATTTTGATTTAAGTTGCGAACGGTGCGCCTGTTTTTAAAATGAATTGAAAGTATTCACAAACTTATCCACAGTTTGATCTTTGCGAGCGATCTCCACGATCGCAAAATCTTTTGCTGTATCAGGCGCTAATAACTGATGTTTTCATCCTTATGTGGCATCCTTTACCCATAAATTGATTAAAGGCACGCACACTATGGTTCAGATCCCAGAAAACCCTCTTATTCTCGTCGACGGCTCTTCATACCTGTATCGGGCGTATCATGCGTTTCCTCCTCTGACCAACAGCGCAGGGGAACCAACCGGCGCGATGTACGGCGTGCTTAACATGCTGCGCAGTTTGATCCTCCAGTATCAGCCAACCCACGCGGCCGTCGTTTTTGATGCGAAAGGCAAAACGTTCCGCGACGAGCTGTTTGAGCATTACAAATCTCACCGCCCGCCAATGCCTGACGATCTGCGTGCGCAGATCGAACCGCTGCATACCATGGTAAAAGCGATGGGCCTCCCGCTACTGGCGGTTTCAGGCGTCGAAGCGGATGACGTGATCGGTACGCTGGCGCGCGAAGCTGAAAAAATGGGCCGCCCCGTTCTGATCAGCACCGGCGATAAAGACATGGCGCAGCTGGTGACGCCGGGGATCACCCTGATTAATACCATGACCAACACCATTCTGGGGCCAGAAGAGGTGGTGGCTAAATATGGCGTGCCGCCAGAGCTGATCATCGATTTCCTCGCCCTGATGGGTGACTCGTCGGATAACATTCCTGGCGTACCGGGTGTCGGTGAAAAAACCGCTCAGGCGCTGCTGCAGGGCCTCGGTGGATTAGACACGCTATACGCTGAGTCTGACAAAATCGCCGCTCTCACCTTCCGTGGCGCAAAAACCATGGCGACGAAACTGCAAGATAACAAAGAGGTTGCCTACCTCTCCTATCAGCTGGCAACCATTAAAACAGACGTTGAGCTGGAACTGACCTGCGAGCAGCTTCATGTTCAGGAGCCTGCTGCTGAAGAGCTGCTCGGCCTGTTTAAGAAATACGAATTCAAGCGCTGGACCGCCGATGTCGAAGCCGGCAAATGGCTTCAGGCTAAAGGGTCTAAACCGGCGGCGAAGGTGAAAGAGACCATTGCGGTGGATGCCGAAGAACCAGAAGACGAAGAGGCCGTCACGCTCTCGTTTGAACACTATGAAACCATTCTGGACGAATCACAGCTGGTTGAATGGATTGAAAAGCTGAAAAAAGCGCCGGTATTTGCCTTTGATACCGAAACCGACAGCCTCGATAACATCTCTGCCAATATGGTAGGTCTCTCCTTTGCCACTGCGCCCGGCGTGGCCGCCTACGTGCCTGTCGCGCACGACTACCTTGATGCACCCGACCAGATCCCGCGCGACCGCGTGCTGGAGCTGTTGAAGCCTGTTCTGGAAGATGACAAGGCGCTTAAGGTGGGGCAAAACCTGAAATTTGACCGCGGCATTCTGCAAAACTACGGCATTGAACTGCGCGGGATCGCCTTCGACACCATGCTGGAATCCTACATTCTGGACAGCGTGGCTGGGCGTCATGATATGGATTCACTCTCCGATCGCTGGCTGAAGCACAAAACCATCACCTTTGAAGAGATTGCGGGGAAAGGCAAAAATCAGCTGACCTTTAACCAGATCGCCCTCGAAGAAGCGGGCCGTTACGCGGCGGAAGATGCTGACGTAACGCTGCAGCTGCATTTGAAAATGTGGCCGAAACTGCAGAAGCACGAAGGTCCGCTGAATGTGTTCCAGCATATCGAAATGCCGCTGGTGCCGGTGCTGTCTCGCATTGAGCGTAACGGCGTGAAGATCGACCCAACCGTACTGCATAACCACTCTGGCGAGCTGGCGCAGCGCCTGACCGAGCTTGAGCAAAAAGCCCATGAGCTGGCGGGCGAGCCGTTTAACCTCTCGTCACCGAAACAGCTGCAAACGATTCTGTTTGAAAAGCAGGGGATCAAGCCGCTGAAGAAAACCCCTGGCGGCGCGCCGTCGACCTCTGAAGAGGTGCTTGAGGAGCTGGCGCTGGATTACCCGCTGCCAAAAGTGATCCTTCAGTATCGCGGGCTGGCGAAGCTGAAATCGACCTACACCGACAAGCTGCCGCTGATGATCAACCCGAAAACGGGCCGCGTGCACACCTCTTATCATCAGGCGGTTGCGGCAACCGGACGTCTCTCATCGACCGATCCGAACCTGCAAAATATCCCGGTGCGCAACGAGGAAGGGCGTCGTATTCGTCAGGCCTTTATTGCGCCGGACGATTATCTGATTGTCTCTGCGGACTACTCGCAAATCGAGCTGCGCATTATGGCGCATCTGTCCCGTGATAAAGGCCTGCTCACCGCCTTCGCGGAAGGTCAGGACATTCACCGGGCAACGGCTGCTGAAGTCTTTGGCCTGCCGCTGGAGAGCGTGACCAACGAACAGCGCCGTAGCGCGAAGGCGATCAACTTCGGTCTGATTTACGGGATGAGCGCCTTTGGTCTTTCTCGTCAGCTCAACATCCCGCGCAAAGAGTCGCAGAAGTATATGGATCTCTACTTCGAGCGCTACCCGGGCGTGCTGGAATATATGGAACGTACGCGCGCGCAGGCGAAAGAGAAGGGCTACGTCGAGACGCTGGACGGCCGCCGTCTCTACCTGCCGGACATCAAATCCAGCAACGCCGCACGCCGTGCGGGTGCTGAACGCGCCGCGATCAACGCCCCAATGCAGGGCACCGCAGCGGATATCATCAAACGCGCGATGATCGCCGTGGATGCCTGGCTGGAAAAAGAGAAGCCGCGCGTAAAAATGATTATGCAGGTACACGATGAACTGGTGTTCGAAGTGCACAAAGACGATCTGGAATCGGTCTCCCGCAAGATCCACGAACTGATGGAAAACAGCATGACGCTGGACGTGCCGTTGCTGGTGGAAGTCGGAAGCGGTGAAAACTGGGATCAGGCTCACTAAGCGTTCACGGAATAACGCGCGTTTTATGTAAGTAAGCAACATAATGACGCGCGTTTTGTGACGATCATTAGAATTCCCTATGTAAAGAATGAAAAAAAACTACGAAAAGTGCTTTTTCTACAGATAAAAAAGCGGTAGAGTTAACGACGTAGGGTACAGAGGTAAGATGTTCTATCTTTCAGACCTTTTACTTCACGTAATCGGATTTGGCTGAATATTTTAGCCGCCCCAGTCAGTAATGACTGGGGCGTTTTTTATTGCGGCAAAGAAAATGTCAGGCAAAAAAAAGCGCGGACATCGCCGCGCTCGTTATTACTCTTCTTCCGCTTCTGTCGCGGGTTCCAGCTCGTTAAACCAGGTGTCGAGTTTCTGACGAAGCTTATCCACGCCCTGCTTTTTCAGCGATGAGAATGGCTCAACCTGTACGTCACCGTTAAATGCCAGCACGGCTTCGCGTACCATATTCACCTGCGCTTTACGCGCCCCGCTTGCCAGCTTGTCGGCTTTGGTCAACAGCACCAGTACGGCAATATCGCTCGCCACAGCCCAGTCGATCATCTGCTGATCGAGATCCTTCAGCGGATGGCGAATATCCATCAGCACCACAAGGCCCTTCAGGCACAGGCGTTTTTCAAGATATTCACCCAGCGCACGCTGCCACTTGATCTTCATCTCTTCCGGGACCTGCGCAAAACCGTATCCTGGTAAGTCGACCAGGCGTTTGCCCTCTGCCACTTCAAACAGGTTAATCAGCTGAGTACGGCCAGGTGTTTTTGAGGTACGCGCCAGGCTCTTCTGATTGGTCAGCGCATTCAGGGCGCTGGATTTTCCCGCATTGGAGCGGCCAGCAAAGGCCACTTCAATTCCTGTATCAGAAGGCAGGTGGCGAATATCGGGCGCACTGGTGACAAAATGCGTCTGTTGGTAGTTCCAGGTAGTCACGTGGTCGTCTCCAAAAATCGTAAGCTGTGGGGGATTATACCTGAATGCGGGCAAAAGGCTTTTCTCATCGTAATAAGCCTGTAAGCGATAACCCTGGCAAATGTAAGAGATTTGCCCTTTACGCTATGCGAGATTTAAGAGAAATCGTAGACGTTAAAAAATGCAACTTATTACAAATCAGATAGTTGATGATGAGTAATAATCCGAAAATCCGTTTTTGTACCCTTTCGTTGCTTGTTAGTTTAATGGAACAAGGTAAAGTGTGCGTCAAGGCGAGGATGCCAACAGGATAACGACTTAAGGATAAGGGTCAGGAGCGCCAGGAGGCGAAGACTCAGGATTGTCAGGATGACCAGCGCCTGGAGGCGTTTAAACAGGAAACGGAACCGTATCACGGACGGTATTAAGCCAAAGGATAAACAGGGTTTGTTGTTGGCAAACATGGAATGTCTGGCCCGTAAAGGGTTATGAGTCAGGAAAAAAGGCGACAGATTGCTCTGTCGCCTTTTTTCTTTGCTTGCTTTCTGCTAGATTTCGCCGCAATTCTATACTGAAGAAAACGACTTAAAGATAAAACATCATGAAAAAACCGACTACCGCAGCGGGCGCGAAACGCCCTGCAAAAGCACGCCGCAAAACGCGCGAAGAACTGAACCTGGAAGCGCGCGATCGCAAACGCGATAAAAAGCATCGTGGCCATGCTGCGGGTAGCCGTGCAAGCGGTGAAAGCGCAGCAGGTGCCTCTGCAAAAGGCAAACAGCAGAAAGATCCCCGCATCGGCAGTAAAACTCCCATTCCACTGGGCGTGACAGACACCCCGGTCACTAAGCAGCACAAACCAAAGAGCGAGAAACCTATGCTTTCACCGCAGGCTGAGCTGGATTTGCTGGAGAACGATGAGCGCCTGGACGCGCTGCTGGAACGTCTTGAAGAGGGTGAAGCCCTGACCGCAGAAGAGCAGACATGGGTTGATGCCAAACTGGATCGCATTGATGAGCTGATGCAGAAGCTGGGCCTGTCTTACGATGATGAAGACGAAGAAGAAGAAGAAGACGAAAAGCAGGAAGATATGATGCGTCTTCTGAAGGGTGGAAACTAACATTTGCACCCGGCAGGTACGCTTGTCCTGCTTATAACCCTTCCGGTTATATGTTATCTGGTGTGGTTATTCGTTAAACTACGGCGGTTGTCGCGGCGACAGACGTTGCTGCGCACCCGAATGATGGCCCGCAATGGGGCCAGAACGGGCCGCCGTAGGCGAACGCGACACCAACGGAAGGAGTGAGCATGTCAGCACCATCTATCGACTGGGATTTGGCCCTAATCCAGAAATATAACTATTCCGGGCCGCGCTATACCTCATACCCCACCGCGCTGGAGTTTTCCGAGGGTTTCGGCGAGGCGGATTTTCAGCAGGCCGTCGCGCGCTATCCTGAGCGACCGCTGTCGCTCTACGTCCATATTCCGTTCTGCCACAAACTCTGCTATTTCTGCGGCTGCAATAAAATCGTTACCCGTCAGCAGCATAAAGCCGATCAATATCTCGATGCGCTCGAGCAGGAAATCCTGCATCGCGCGCCGCTGTTTGCCGGGCGCCATGTGAGCCAGCTTCACTGGGGCGGCGGTACGCCAACCTATCTGAATAAAGCGCAAATCACCCGCCTGATGACGCTGCTGCGCAGCAACTTCAATTTTGATGAAGATGCCGAAATCTCGATCGAAGTGGATCCGCGCGAAATTGAGCTGGATGTACTGGATCACTTACGCGGCGAAGGTTTCAACCGCCTGAGCATGGGCGTGCAGGACTTCAACAAAGAGGTGCAGCGTCTGGTGAACCGCGAGCAGGATGAAGAATTTATCTTCGCCTTACTCAACCACGCGCGCGATATCGGCTTTACGTCGACCAATATCGACCTGATTTACGGCCTGCCGAAGCAGACGCCGGAAAGCTTCGCCTTCACGCTGAAGCGCGTGGCCGAACTTAACCCGGACCGCCTGAGCGTCTTCAACTATGCGCATCTGCCGACGCTGTTTGCCGCTCAGCGCAAAATCAAAGATGCAGACCTGCCTTCTGCCCAGCAAAAACTGGATATCCTGCAGGAAACCATCACCTCGCTGACCGAGACTGGCTATCAGTTTATCGGTATGGATCACTTTGCCCGTCCGGACGACGAGTTGGCGATTGCCCAGCGTGAAGGCGTTCTGCACCGCAATTTCCAGGGCTACACGACGCAGGGCGATACCGACCTGCTGGGAATGGGCGTCTCCGCCATCAGCATGATTGGCGACTGCTACGCGCAAAACCAGAAAGAATTAAAGCGGTATTACCAGCAGGTGGACGAGGCCGGCAACGCCCTGTGGCGCGGCATCGCGCTGACGCGCGACGACTGCATTCGCCGTGATGTGATTAAGGCCCTCATCTGCAACTTCCGTCTCGGCTTCAGCGACGTGGAAGCGCAATGGGATCTGCAGGTCAGCGATTATTTTGCGGAAGACCTGAAGCTGATCGCGCCGCTGGCGAAAGATGGGCTGGTGGATGTCTCGGAGAGTGCCATTGAGGTCACGCCAAAAGGGCGTCTGCTGATTCGTAATATCTGCATGTGCTTTGACGCCTACCTGCGTCAGAAGGCGCGCCTGCAGCAGTTCTCGCGCGTTATTTAAGCCGCTTTGCCGGGTGGCGGCTTCGCCTTACCCGGCCTACAAAAGAGCGAAATGCAGGCCGGGTAAGCGAGGCGTCACCCGGCTTTTCATCACCAACTCGCTAGCTAAACAGCCCAACCAGCGCCGCGCACAACATAGCCGCAACGGCTGTTTGTGGCGTGTGGCTTTCAGCGGCTCCGCTAGAGAGCATATTCACGATTGTTTCCAGCATGATGTTCACCCCCAATTTCCGGGCACGATCATACAAAACTCATCGGAACAGTAAAGCGCAAAATAACGGCAATTTGCGCTCAATGAATAACCTTTACACAGCGGCGTACGATCACTCCATTCCCAGCTCTTTCAGCTTGCGCGTCAGGGTATTACGTCCCCATCCCAGCAGGCGAGCGGCCTCCTGCTTATGGCCCTGCGTATGACGAAGCGCAGTGGTTAGCAGCGTGCGCTCCATCTCAGGCTGCGCTTCAGAGAGCAGATTTTGATGACCGGAACGCAGCGCGCGATCTGCCCACTGCGCCAGCAGCGTCGCCCAGCTGTCAGGCAGCGCGTGTCCGGTGCTGCTTTCTGGCGCGGTGGCTTCAAACAGCTCGGCAGGTAAATCCTGAATCAGTACTTCCTGTCCGGCAGCCATCACGGTCAGCCAGCGGCAGGTATTTTCCAGCTGACGCACGTTGCCAGGCCAGGCCAGGCGGGTGAGGGCGGCGTCCGTTTCCGGGTGCAGCTGTTTGGCTTCCACGCCCAGTTCGCGGGCGGCTACCTGTAGGAAATGACGCGCCAGGCGAGGAATATCTTCCCGGCGCTCGCGCAGCGGCGGCAGATGAACGCGAATCACGTTCAGGCGGTGGAACAAATCCTCACGGAATTTTCCCTCCTGCACGCGCAGCTCCAGGTTCTGGTGCGTTGCCGCGATAATGCGCACGTCCACTTTCACCGGCGCATAACCGCCGACGCGGTAAAACTGCCCGTCGGCAAGCACGCGCAGCAGGCGGGTCTGAACGTCGAGCGGCATATCACCGATTTCGTCCAGGAACAGCGTGCCGCCATCTGCCTGCTCAAAACGTCCCTGGCGAATGGTATTCGCGCCGGTAAATGCGCCTTTTTCATGGCCGAACAGCTCGGACTCAATCAAATCCTTTGGGATCGCCGCCATATTCAGGGCGATAAAGGGCGCTTTAGCCCGCGGGCTATGGCGGTGCAGTGCATGGGCAACCAGCTCTTTACCGGTTCCCGATTCGCCGTTAATCAGTACGCTAATGGAGGAACGCGACAGACGCCCGATGATGCGAAACACATCCTGCATCGCAGGCGCTTCGCCGATGATATCCGTTGTGGGCCCGAAATCGGGCGTATTACGGGGCTGCTGCTGTTCCTGATAGTGGCTAATGGCGCGTTCGACCAGCGCGACCGCCTCGTCAATATCAAACGGCTTAGGCAGGTAATCGAATGCCCCTTGCTGGTACGCGCTCACGGCAGCGTCCAGGTCCGAATGCGCCGTCATTATGATGACCGGAAGCATGGGATGGCGTTGTTTAATCTGCTTTAAGAGTGCCAGCCCGTCCATTCCCGGCATGCGAATGTCCGACAGCAGAACATCCGGCGTTTTGGTCGTCAGTGCGTCAAGCACCTCGCTGCCGCTTTCAAACGTCGTGCAGTTCAATCCCGCACCGGTGAGCGCGCGTTCAAGCACCCAACGGATGGAGCTATCGTCATCGACTACCCAGACTATCCCTCGTTGCATAAACGTCACCTTTATTTTTTAATCGGCAGGAAAACCGAAAACTCGGTATGTCCCGGCCAGCTGGTAAATTCAATTTTGCCAGAGTGTTGGTCGATCAAACTGCGGGCAATGGATAACCCTAACCCGGTGCCGCCTTCGCGGCCGCTGACCATCGGGTAAAACAGCGTATCCTGCAGATGCGGCGGAATGCCCGGTCCGTTATCTTCTACGTCGATGCGCGCTGCCAGTCGATAGCGCACGCCGTGCAGCGTGAGCTGGAACGCGGTGCGGGTACGCAGAATGATTTCGCCCCCCTCCGGCCCCAGCGCCTGTAGCGCATTGCGCACAATATTCAGCAGAACCTGTTCAATCTGGTCCGGGTCGTGCGCCAGTTCCGGCAGGCTTGGGTCGTAATCACGCACCAGCGTAACGTTGTCCGGCAGCTCCATAGAGACCAGCTTCACCACGCGCTCGGCCACTTTATGAATGCTTTCTGAAATGTGCATACCCGGCTGCTGCGGCCCGAGGAGACGGTCGACCAGATTACGCAGGCGATCCGCCTGCTCAATGATGACGTTGGTATACTCCGCCAGCGCAGGGTCGGGCAGCGCTTTGGTCAACAGCTGCGCCGCGCCGCGTAGTCCGCCCAGCGGGTTTTTAATTTCATGTGCCAGACCGCGCACCAGGTCACGGGCAGCGATTTGCTGTGCGTGCTGGAGCTGCTCCTGGCTGAGCCGACGCTGATTATCCATCGGCGCCATTTCTAGCAGGATTAGCCCTTCAGGCAGCCGCTGCGCCGTCAGCGACAGAATATGCGAGCGCCCGTCTATCACCAGCGTCACTTCGTTATCGGTGAACCCCTGACCGGCCTGCAAACTTTCCTGCATCAGGCCAATATTCAGCGAAAAATAGCTCAACAGTTCAGGAAGCGGGGTGCCAAACAGTTTGCGCGCGCTCTGGGCGAGCAGCTGCTGCGCCGCCGGGTTGGCGTAATGCACCGCCAGCTCGTCGTCGACCAGCAATATACTGTTAATTAAAGAATTGAGGATCTGCCCAGCATCGGGCAGCGTGCCAGTTGCCATTCAGCAGTCTCCTGGAGTTGATTGCACTAATTTAGTGCAGTATAGCTTTTTCGTCGTAAAAAGCGCGTGAGATCAGGTTGTTGGTGGAGAAAAAAGCCCATCCGAAGATGGGCTGAAAGTTTCCACGGCAACAACTAAAAACGGCTTGCGGGTCGCGCGTAAAGGGTCGCGCGAAGCCCGTTTAAACTTAAACGCTGTAGTACAGTTCGAATTCAACCGGGTGCGGAGTCATACGTACGCGGTCGTTCTCTTCGATACGCAGCGCGATGTAAGCGTCGATAGCTTCATCGGTGAATACGCCGCCAGCCGTCAGGAACTCACGGTCTGCGTCCAGCGCGTTCAGTGCTTCTTCCAGAGAGCCTGCAACCTGTGGGATCTCTTTCGCTTCTTCTGGCGGCAGGTCATACAGGTTTTTGTCCATGGCTTCGCCAGGGTGGATCTTGTTCTTGATACCGTCCAGGCCGGCCATCAGCAGCGCTGCGAAGCACAGGTATGGGTTAGCCGCTGGGTCCGGGAAGCGCACTTCGATACGACGCGCTTTCGGAGACGCAACAACCGGAATACGGATAGAAGCAGAACGGTTACGGGCAGAGTACGCCAGCATAACTGGTGCTTCGTAGCCTGGGACCAGACGCTTGTAGGAGTTAGTGGTTGGGTTCGCCAGGGCGTTGATCGCTTTAGCGTGTTTGATAACACCACCGATGTAGTGCAGCGCCTGCTCGGACAGACCCGCATACTTGTCGCCAGAGAACAGGTTAGTGCCGTTCTTGGACAGAGACATGTGGCAGTGCATACCGGAACCGTTGTCGCCAAACATAGGTTTTGGCATGAAGGTCGCGGTTTTACCGAAACGGTGCGCAACGTTGTGCACAACGTATTTGTAGATCTGAATCTCATCCGCTTTTTTGGTCATGGTATTGAAGCGGGTTGCGATTTCGTTCTGACCAGCGGTCGCCACTTCGTGGTGATGCGCTTCAACGACCAGACCCATCTCTTCCATGATCAGACACATGGTAGAACGGATGTCCTGTGAAGAATCGACCGGAGGAACCGGGAAGTAACCGCCTTTCACGCCAGGACGGTGACCTTTGTTACCACCTTCATATTTGGTGGAAGAGTTCCATGCGCCTTCGATATCATCGATAGCAACGTGGGAGCCTGAAATGGACGCGCCAAAACGGATGTCGTCGAACAGGAAGAACTCTGGCTCTGGCCCGAACAGAACGGTGTCTGCGATGCCGGTAGAACGCAGGTACTCTTCAGCGCGTTTCGCGATGGAGCGTGGGTCGCGGTCGTAGCCCTGCAGCGTGCCTGGCTCGAGGATGTCGCAACGGATGATCAGAGTTGGTTCTTCGAAGAACGGGTCAATGAGCGCAGTGGTTGCGTCCGGCATCAGAACCATGTCGGATTCGTTAATGCCTTTCCAGCCACCAATGGAGGAGCCGTCAAACATTTTGCCTTCTTCAAAGAATTCGGCGTTCACCTGATGAGCAGGGATTGTGACGTGCTGTTCTTTGCCTTTGGTATCGGTGAAGCGCAGATCAACAAACTTCACTTCATGTTCGTTCAGCATCGTCAAAACGTGTTCAGCGGACATACTTAACTCTCCAGATTGGTCATTGTCGTCGTGGTAACGAGGTCTTCAAATTCTGCTATGGCCTGGCTGCGAGCCATTTTTTTGGCGTATTTTTGTAAAGCGAAATCTGTGCCAACTTTTAAAACACCCCCAAAAGGCGTTATCATGCGCACCATAGTGCAAAAGACCTGCACTACAATGGATTTGTTGCACCAGTATAGTGCTTCAATGTGAACATTGAGCACCATATTGGTGCAATTTACGTTAAAGTGCCCTGTTACCGCTCCGTGAAAGCGATCACAAAGCATCTCTGCAATACTTGTTTGCGGGGGATGTTTGTGATCCTGTTTTGTAGTGCGATTAATCCGTGTACAATAACGCGCTATTTCTAAATGCCTGAGGCAAAGTTGTGATCGAAAATTTGCGTAACATCGCCATCATCGCGCACGTTGACCATGGTAAAACTACCCTGGTTGATAAGCTGCTGCAGCAATCCGGTACGTTCGACTCTCGTGCCGAAACTCAAGAACGCGTGATGGACTCCAACGATTTGGAGAAAGAACGTGGTATTACCATTCTCGCGAAAAACACCGCGATCAAATGGAATGACTACCGTATCAACATCGTTGATACCCCAGGGCACGCCGACTTCGGTGGTGAAGTTGAACGTGTAATGTCCATGGTAGACTCCGTTCTGCTGGTCGTTGACGCAATGGATGGCCCAATGCCGCAGACGCGCTTCGTGACCAAAAAGGCATTTGCCCATGGTCTGAAGCCGATTGTTGTAATCAACAAAGTTGACCGCCCTGGCGCGCGTCCTGACTGGGTTGTTGACCAGGTATTTGACCTGTTCGTTAACCTCGACGCGACCGACGAGCAGCTGGACTTCCCTATCGTTTACGCTTCTGCGCTGAACGGTATCGCAGGTCTGGACCACGAAGACATGGCAGACGACATGACCCCGCTGTACCAGGCGATTGTTGACCGTGTTCCTGCACCAAACGTTGATCTCGACGGCACCCTGCAGATGCAGATCTCTCAGCTCGACTACAACAACTACGTTGGCGTAATCGGCATTGGTCGTATCAAGCGCGGTAAAGTTAAGCCTAACCAGCAGGTCACTATCATCGATAGCGAAGGTAAAACCCGTAACGGTAAAGTCGGTAAAGTACTGACTCACCTGGGCCTTGAGCGTATCGAGAGCGACATTGCTGAAGCTGGCGACATCATCGCTATCACCGGTCTGGGTGAGCTGAACATCTCTGACACCATCTGCGACACGCAGGCGGTTGAAGCGCTGCCAGCCCTGTCTGTTGATGAGCCAACCGTATCCATGTTCTTCAACGTCAACACCTCTCCGTTCTGTGGTAAAGAAGGTAAGTTCGTTACCTCTCGTCAGATCCTTGACCGCCTGAACAAAGAGCTGGTGCACAACGTTGCACTGCGCGTTGAAGAGACGCCAGACGCCGATGCATTCCGCGTTTCCGGTCGTGGTGAGCTGCACCTGTCAGTTCTGATCGAAAACATGCGTCGTGAAGGTTTCGAGATGGCGGTTTCCCGTCCGAAAGTTATCTTCCGCGAAATCGATGGCCGTAAACAAGAGCCATTCGAAAACGTAACGCTGGACGTTGAAGAGCAGCACCAGGGTTCTGTGATGCAGGCTCTGGGTGAGCGTAAAGGCGACCTGAAAAACATGAATCCAGATGGCAAAGGCCGCGTACGTCTCGACTACGTGATCCCAAGCCGTGGCCTGATCGGCTTCCGTTCTGAGTTCATGACCATGACCTCTGGTACCGGTCTGCTGTACTCCACCTTCAGCCACTACGACGACGTTCGTCCAGGCGAAGTTGGTCAGCGTAACAACGGCGTTCTGATCTCCAACGGTCAGGGTAAAGCGGTTGCGTTCGCCCTGTTCAGCCTGCAGGACCGCGGTAAGCTGTTCCTGGGTCACGGTGCAGAAGTTTACGAAGGCCAGATCATCGGTATTCACAGTCGTTCTAACGACCTGACTGTAAACTGCCTGACCGGTAAGAAACTGACCAACATGCGTGCGTCCGGTACTGACGAAGCGACGGTTCTGGTTCCACCGATCAAGATGACGCTGGAGCAAGCGCTGGAATTCATCGATGACGACGAACTGGTAGAAGTGACCCCACTGTCTATCCGTATCCGTAAACGTCACCTGACCGAGAACGATCGTAAACGTGCTATGCGCGGTGCGAAAGAAGAGTAATACGGTCTTCCGTAGACCGGGTTAAGCGTACGCGCCACCCGGCAAGTAAAAAGCTGCTGATCCCTCAGCGGCTTTTTTTATGGCTAAACGCTGGTGGCGGAAACCCGCTTTTCCGGACCGTACGCGGCCATAACTTCCGCTGTTTTTTTCCGTTTGCCGATCTCCTCGATAATAAACGCGAAGCGCGCTTCGTTGAGTTTATAGAAGAGTCCCATGGTCACGGCGGCGATAATCGCCAGGCCGCACGGCCAGAGGAAAATCAGCTGGCGCAAGCCGAGCAGCGTACTGGCGCTCTGCACGGCATGAGGAATATACCCAATCTGCGTCAGCATTATGCCCGGCAGGAATCCGGCGAGGGCGGCGGAGATTTTGCGCGAGAAGGTATAGCCGGTATACACCGACCCTTCGGCGCGAATGCCCGTTTTCCATTCGCCGTAATCTACCGTATCCGGCACCAGCGCCCAGTTCAGGCTGTTCACAAACGCCGTGCCGAAAAAGGCCATACAGGAAAAGAGCACGAACAGCAGCGAGCTGGTCCCCCAGAAGAAGTTCAGCACATCGCCTATCGCCCACAGCGCCAGCCCACCCAGATAGACCGGTTTCTTGCCAAAACGCTTCACCGCACCGGGCACCAGAAACACGCCAATCAGAATGCAGCCCATGCTGAAAAAGCCCATCCACGACAGCAAATGCAGATCGTTGAGCACGTACTGGGTGTAATAGACCTGAATCGCCAGCTTGATGTTAAACGCCGCCAGGGTGCAGAGGTTCGCGATGCACAGCACCAGCAGCGGTGGGTTGCGGAAGATAGCGCAGAATGACTTCAGGATGCCGGGCTTATGGTGATCGGGCGAGATTTCGACATACCGCTCTTTTACGCCGCTGTAGCACCACCACATGCAGAATAAGCCGCCGGTGACAAACACCAGCGCGGCCACCAGATAGCCGAGGGAGGGCTGGCTGACGAACAGCGCCTGAATGGGCATAAAGCCGACGGTGCAGAGTAACAGCCCCACCGTCGCGCCGCCCTGTCGCCAGGCCGCAAGCTGCGCCCGTTCGTTCGGGTTTTTGGTGATGGCCGGCACCATCGCACCGTAAGAGCAGTTCATCAGGCTATAGCACAGGCCGAACATCATAAAGAGCACGGTGGCGAGGGCCGTTTTCACCGTCAGGCTAAAATCGTTGGCCATAAACTGCGCCGTGGCAACCAGCGCCACCGGTACGGAGGCATACAGAATGAATGGCCGGAACTTTCCCCTCGCGCCGATATGACGCCGGGAGTCCAGCAGCACCCCGGTCAGCATGTCGGTAAAGGCGGTAAAAAACTTTGCAACCAGAAAAATAATGCCGCCGTAAAAGGCGGGCATACCCAGCTCGTCGGTATAAAACTTCAGCAGATACAGCGTGCCGATACAGAGCATCAGGTTCGAGCCAAAATCGCCCATCCCATAGGCGCACTTCTCGCGCAGGCTCAGCTTCAGGGTTAACGGATCAGGAGTGTGTGTCATGGTCGATCCTCAACGCGCCCCGCAGGGCGCGCGCTCAAGTCATTCAGGCTGTACGTTTGCGCAGTTCAATTTCTTCCACGATGCGCACATACATCTTCTCGTTGAGGTTGTAGAAGCAGCCCATCGCCACGATGGTGATGACCGCCAGCAGGCTCGGGTAGATAAATATCAGCTGCCGTAGCCCTTCAACCGTTCCGTCAGACTGCACCACGTTGGGCACATAGCCGATTTGCGTCAGCATAATCCCTGGGAAAAAGCCCGCCAGCGCCTGGGAAACCTTACGGAAGAAGGTAAACCCGGTATAGACCGTCCCTTCGGAGCGTACGCCGGTGCGCCACTCGCCGTACTCCACGGTATCGGACACCAGCGCCCAGTTCAGGCTGTTCACAAACGCGGAGCCGAAGAACGCCAGGCATGAGAACGCCACAAAGCTCACCGAGCCGCCGCCGAAGAAGTAGTTGAGCAGATCGCCGGCCACCCAAATCATCAGCCCGCTGATGTAGACCTTTTTCTTACCGAAACGACGCACCGCGCCGGGCATCATAAACACGCCGATAAAAATACAGCCCATGCTGAAGAAGCCCATGTACGACAGCAGGATCGGGTCGTTCAAAACGTACTGCGTGTAGTAGACCTGGATGGCGAGTTTGACGTTAAAGGCCCCCAGCGTGCAGAGGTTGGCAATGCAGAGAATAAACAGCGGGCGGTTGCCGGCGATGGCGCGAAACGACTGCAGCAGGCCCGGTTTTTGAGCGGGGTTAGCGGGCTGCGCCTCGACGTAGCGCTCGGTCACGCCCTTATAGCACCACCACATAAAGAACAGCCCGAACAACGAGAACAGGGTGGCGGCAAAGATATAGCCCAGCTGATCATTGCCTTCAATCAGGTTCATCACCGGGACAAAGCCGACGGTACACAGCAGCAGGCCCAGCGTCGCGCCACCCTGACGCCAGGCCGCCAGCGCGGCGCGCTCGTCCGGGTTTTTGGTAATGGCGGGCACCATGGCGCCGTAAGAGCAGTTCATCATGCTGAAGAACAGGCCGTACAGCATGAACAGCACCGTCGCCATCACCGTTTTGCCGGTCATCTCAAACGGTGTGCCGACGAAGTTTGCAATCGCCAGCAGCGTGACCGGAAACGCCGCATACAGCACGAACGGGCGGAATTTGCCCTTCGGCCCAATCTTGCGCCGGGAATCAAGCATGATCCCGGTACCCATATCGGTAAAGGCGGTAAAGAACTTGGCGATCAGGAAAATAATGCCGCCGTAGGTGCCCGGCAGGCCCAGCACGTCGGTGTAAAATTTCAGCAGGTACAGCGTGCCGATATCCAGCAGGATGTTAGAGCCGAGATCGCCCATCCCGTAGGCGAGTTTTTCTTTAAACGGCAGGCGTAGGGTTGCCGGATCAGAAGTATGTTGACTCATTATTGTTCTCCGTCTGCCCGCAGGTCTCCCTGCGGGCGAGCCTTATCAGATATGACGTAAGGTGCTAAACAGATCTGCCCATTCGCTTTGCTGGCGATAGAACACCGGCGGTTTGCCGAGCGGGGCTTCAACGGTCACGTCACCGCCCTGACAGGTTTCTCCCGTCCAGGCATTCACCCAGGTGTCCTGTGGCAGGTACAGGGTCCAGTCGGTGCGGCCTTCTTCGTGAACGGGTGCCACCAGCAGATCGCGGCCAAACAGGTACTGATACTTCAGCGTGTAGGCGCGCGCGTCGTCTTCGTAGTGCAGGAACAGCGGGCGCATCACCGGCAGGCCCGTTTTAGCGTTCTGCGCAACCGCGGCTTTGATATACGGCTTGAGCGTGGTGAAAACCCTGGTCATCCGCGCGAAGTGGGCGATGGTTTCGGCGTCGGCGTCGAACTGCCAGTTATCGCCAGGGCGATTGCCTTCGTGGGTACGCATCATCGGCGTGAAGGCGCTGAAATCGCACCAGCGCAGCAGCAGCTCTTTGCTGCGCTTCATCCCGAACAGCGTGGTATAACCGCCGATATCGCTGTGGTGCAGGCCGTGGCCGGTCATCGCCAGCGAGAGCGCCGCGGGAACAACCGAGGCCAGGCCGTCGTCGAGGCTCCAGTCGACGTTCTGATCGCCAGCCCACATCATCACCGAGTGCTTCTGGCTGCCGGTATAGCCCGCGCGCATAAAGAACAGGATCTCACCGAGTTTGCCGGTCTCCTCCAGCGCCTCGTAGTTACATTTCGCCCACAGCGCAGGCCAGGCGTTATGCATAATTTCCGCGCTTACGCCGTTATGCAGGAAGGTGTCGGTCGGCAGATACTCGCCGAAATCGGCCATCCAGCCGCCGCAGCCCAGTTCGATCAGGTTCTTTTTGATGACCTCTTTGTACCAGTCATAGGCTTCGGGGTTGGTCAGGTCGATAACGCCCGCGTAAAACTCGCCGAATTCGACGTGGTAATCCTTACCCTCGGCGTTTTTGGTCAGATAGCCGCGTTTCGCTGCTTCTTCGCACAGATCGCGATCGCTGGCGACGTACGGGTTGATGTAGGAGAGGAACTGCACGCCCTCCTGTTTCCATTGCGGAATGCGGGTATCCAGCTGCGGATAAAGCTCGCTGTTCCACTTCCAGTTCCACATCACGCGTTTGCCGAAGGAGGTCATGCGAATGCCGGACCAGTCCTGCGCCCAGATACCGTTCACCATCACGCCGCCGTTACGCATGGCGTCGAGCTTCTGCTGACACACGTCGGTGCCGCCCTGAATGCCGAGCGTCACGCCATCATAAACCCAGTCCGGCAGTTCCGGCTGACGGCCCAGCAGGGCGGTCAGTTTTTCCAGCAGATCGACATAGGTTTCTGCACATTCGAAGCGCAGCGTGGCGTTATCTTCCCAGAAGGCCAGCTCATGGTAGCCCGGCGCGCTGAAGTCGAAATTCATGTAGCAGCTGTTATCGACGTGGCAGTAGTACTTTTGGGTGCTCACAAAGGTGGGCTGCGGGAAGAAGGTCCAGTAGTAGTCGCCCCCGGCGTTCTCTTTACAGTCGGCCTGCCAGGTCACGTAAGTTTGCTTGTTACGGCCCACGCCCTGCTCGCTGGTCCACAGCGGGAACGGCTTGCCGCGCAGGTCAAAGTAGGAGAACTGCTCCCCGCAGCCGTAGATATGATCCTCCGGCTGCGCTGCCAGCCGCAGCCAGATGCGGTTATGGCTGGTGGCGTCGTTTTGCAGCTTGAGTTCCAGGCGACCTTCTGCATCCACACCGATCCGCAGCGTGGCGCTCACCGTGTCGCCGCGGGTGAAGCGGATCGCCCAGCCCGCGTCTTGCTGCGTAACCGTAGCCTCGGTCAGCGCGATCTTCTCATTGAGGTTATCTTTGATGCTGAAGTTGCCGCGAAACATCTCAATGTCCGCCTCACCCGCACCGATCCACAGGCAGGGCGCATCGGCGGAGTGGGACACAATCAGGCGATCCTGCCAGCGCAGGGTGAAACCTGTTTCAGTATTCTTTAAATCAATATCATGTAGGGTACGCATATAAACTCCGTTTTTATTATTTAGCCAGGCTGTCCAGCAAACCGGCGGCTACGGCAGGGGCTAAGCCCGGAGCCAGCGGCAGGCGGGGGATCACCAGGCAGTGCAGCAGATGATAGATATCCTGCTTGCCGTCCCAGACTTTGGTAGTCACTTCGTTATGGATGTCCAGTTCCTGCCACCACGACCCGTTTTCGTAATCCATCAGGTATTTGATGCAGTAATCCCACCACGTCTGATACCACGTCTCGTACTGCGCCTCGCCGGTGACCGTATAGAGCGCATAGGCCGTGCCCATCGCCTCGACGATCGGCCAGCGCACACGTTCGCGCACGATAGGCTTGCCGTCCCAGCCCACGGAGTAGACAAAACCATCGGCCCCGTCGGGCGCCCAGGCGTCGCGGATGGTGGCGTGGAACAAGCCTTTCGCATCTTCCAGCAGCCACGCTGGCGGTGTTTCAAAGCGCGCTTCCAGCGCGGCACGCAGGTGCAGCATCAGGCGGCCCCACTCGATCCAGTGGCCCGGCGTGCCGCCGTAGGCGCGGAAGCGGTGGGCGGGGTTATCGATGTTGTAATCGCGGATCGGGTTCCAGTGAGTGTCGAAATGCTCGTTAACGCGATAATCTCCCTTGCGTGCCACGTCGTGAATAATCACCGAGGCAATGCGCAGGGCGCGGTCGAGCCATTTACGATCGTGCGTCACGTCATAGACGATCAGGAAGGCTTCCACGGCGTGCATATTGGCGTTACCGCCGCGGTAATCTTCGGTCTTGCTGAATGCTTCATCCCAGGATTCGAGGCACATCTGCTCCTCTTCGCTCCAGAAATAGCGCTCGATCACCGCAATCGCCTCGTCGAGAAGCGGGCGCGCCTGCGGGTGGCCGGTGGTTACGGCGCTTGCCGCACCCAACAGCACGAAGAAGTGCTGATAACCCTGCTTGGAGGCGTCGACCACGCCCTCGTCGTTAACGCAGGCGTACCAGCCGCCGTGCTGGCTGTCGCGCAGCGGGCCGTTCAGGGTGTTGATGCCGTGCTCAACCAGCGCATACGCGCCGGGACGCCCCATGTTGGCGGCTACGGCGTAAACGTGCAGCATGCGGGCAGTGATCCACAGGTGGGTGCCCATATCGCTACGCACCTGGCCGTTATTGCCCAGCCAGCCGAAGCCGGTCGGCACGGCGGCGTTTTTACCGAAATCGAGAATGCGGTCAGTCTCTTGCTCAAGCCAGCGGTTGTGGCTCAGGGTGTTAAACCATTTCATGTTCAGGTCCTTTCTTAACGGCGTGCCATCATTTCGTCGACGATCTCACCTAAACGCTGCAATTTCGGTACAGAAATATCGCGAAGCATCATTTCGGTGTCCGGCAGACCCACCACCGATGACCAGACGGCCCGACCAGCGAGGAAACCGGATGCGCCCGCCTGCATGGCAACCTGTACCGCGCGGGGGAAGAGTTTGTCGTCCACGCCGGAGGAGAGGATCACCCACGGCATGGCGATGTTCTCGTTCAGCTTCTGCGAGGCGGTCAGCAGCGCCTGCTGAGAACCTTTGCCGAACAGGGGCATCTCCACCTTGTAGAGATCGGCACCGCTGTCGCCGAGCTCCTTTGCCGCCTCGATAATCGCCTGTTCGCGATTAAAGGTGGCCCCGCGACGCGGCGGGCGAACAACGGGCTCGATAATGCTCAGCAATCCGTTGTCGTGACACAGCTGGTTAAACGCCTTCACCATCTCCAGACGCTGCTGCGGATCTTCGTCGCTGCGCCAGAGCACCAGCAGTTTCAGCGCCTTGCCGCCGTCGCGTTTAACCGCCTGTGCGTCGATATTTTTATCAATCACCACGCTGTCGACCGGAATACCGTTCCCCGGAATAAACTCGTCGGCGGCCACAATCATTGCGCAGCTTTTGGCCACCGCCTGCTGCTCGACAATCTGGCGATAGCAAAACTGCTGGTCGACCAGGATCGCAGAGGCATACGGCGAGAGAATTTTGGCCGCGTTGACCTTAAAATCGGTCAGGTGTTGGTCGCTGACCGGCACCGGGGCACCCGCCGCGGCAAACATCAGGCGCATCGCCTCGCGCTGGTCAACGGCCAGCATTGCAAAACCGCCGGAAGGCCGGGTGATATCGTTCAGGGTGTACGTCGTCATTTCTCAATCCTTTCCTGTCAGTGTGTTTTTTTCAGCCCGGCGGATGCGCGAACCTGTTCAAGAATGGCCGTCCAGTCTTCGCGCCCGCGTCCGGCGGCACGCGCCTGGTTATAGACCTCACGCGAGGCGGCACCCAGCGGCATCGGGACGTGCAGCTGGTTTGCGACATCCAGGGCGATCCCCAGATCTTTATGCGCCAGGTCGATCATGAACGCGGGCGTAAGATCGCCTTTCAGCACCTTGTTCGGCCAGGAGGTGGTGAAGTGGCCTTTACCCGCTGGCGTACCGCTCATCACCTTCAGCGCGACATCGAAGGAGAGGCCGAGCGCTTCACACAGCACGGCCGCCTCGGCGGAAAGCGCGTTGAGGGCGATGCTCATGTAGTTGTTGATAAGCTTCACGCGGATCCCCATGCCCGGGCCGCCCGCGTTGACCAGTTCGTTGCCCATCGCCATCAGCACCGGGGTGGCGCGCTCAACCTGCTGCGCCGTGCCGCCCGCCAGCAGGAGTAATGTCCCGGCGATGGCATGGTCGGAGGTGCGTCCGACGGGAACATCCATCATGCTGAAACCTAACTCAGCCATTTCGCCGATCAGGGCGTCGGTTTGCAGCGGGTGAATGGTGGACATATCAATGACCAGCGCGTCGCGGGATAATCCTTCACACACGCCCAGTTCGCCAAACAGCACCGAGCGCACCAGGTCGCCATTTGGCAGCATGGTGATGACAAACTCGGCCCCTCTTGCTGCCTGTTCAGGCGTTTCTGCTGCCTGCGCACCGCAGTCAACCAGCGCCTGTACGGCCTGCGGGTTCACGTCGAAGACGCGAAGCGAATGGTCGTGCTTCAGCAGATTCTTCGCCATTGGCGCGCCCATCTGCCCTAAACCGATAAATGCGATTGCTGACATCTCTCTCTCCTGTCACATCGTGTCAAGTATTGCGCGTTTTTGTTGTCTGTTTTTGATCGTATTTGTAATTTATGGTCAAAAAATTGACACGGGTCACTTTTTAAACATTTGGTGAAATTAAAATGAGAGCATCAAAAACGCATAAGGATTGACCATGACTCGCATCGTTTGTGTCGGCATTACCGTGCTGGATCGCATCTGGTATCTCGATGATTTGCCGAAAGAAGGGGGGAAATATGTCGCTCAAAACTATACGGAAGTGGGCGGTGGCCCGGCGGCTACGGCGGCGGTGGCGGCAGCGAAACTCGGGGCAAGCGTGGACTTTATTGGCCGGGTGGGTGATGACGATACCGGCAACCGACTGCTCGCGGAGCTGGAGTCCCTGGGGGTGAAGACGCGTTTTACCCGCGTGGTGAAGGGGGCGCGTTCTTCGCAATCGGCGGTTCTGGTGGATGCGAAAGGGGAGCGGATTATCGCTAACTACCCCAGCCCTGACCTTCCGCCAGACGCAGACTGGCTTGCGGATATCGATTTTTCACAGTGGGATATGGTGCTGGCGGACGTGCGCTGGCACGACGGCGCAAAGCAGGCGTTCACCCTTGCGCGCCAGCAGAGGGTGCCAACCCTGCTTGATGCGGATGTCACGCCGCAGGACATTGCTGAGCTGATTGCGCTAAGCGACCATGCGGCCTTTTCCGCACCGGGCCTGCGGCGTTTAGCGCAGCGGGAGGAGACGGAGGAGGCGCTCAATAAAGCACAAACGCTCACAAACGGTCACGTCTACGTTACGCAGGGCAGTGAAGGGTGCTACTGGCTGGAGAACGGACAGCTTTGCCATCAGCCGGGATTCAGCGTGGACGTTGTGGATACCACGGGCGCGGGGGATGTTTTTCACGGTGCGCTGGCGGTCAGCCTGGCGCAGCGCGCGCCTGCACAGGACGCCGTGCGCTTTGCCAGCGCGGTCGCGGCGCTGAAGTGTACCCGCCCCGGCGGACGTGCGGGGATCCCTGACTGTGATCAAACCCGCTCTTTCTTGTCACTTTTTGTATAAAATGCTCAATGTGATGGTTTTCAAAGGACAACCCATGAGCCTTACCGAATTGACCGGTAACCCGCGTCACGATCGGCTGCTTACGCTTATCGCCGAACGTGGCTATATGAACATCGATGAACTGGCGCAGCTGCTGGATGTCTCGACGCAGACGATACGACGGGATATTCGTAAGCTGAGCGAGCAGGGGCTGATCACGCGTCATCACGGTGGCGCAGGGCGGGCGTCAAGCGTGGTCAACACGGCCTTTGAACAGCGCGAAGTCTCCCTGACGGAAGAGAAGCGGGCCATTGCCGAAGCCATAGCTGATTACATTCCCGATGGGTCGACCGTGTTTATCACCATTGGTACAACGGTGGAGCACGTTGCGCGGGCGTTGTTAAACCATAACCACCTGCGCATCATCACCAACAGCCTGCGGGTGGCGCACATTCTCTACAAAAATCCGCGCTTTGAGGTGATGGTGCCGGGCGGGACGTTACGCCCGCATAACGGGGGCATCATCGGCGCTGCCGCCACGGCGTTCGTCTCGGGCTTTCGGGCGGATTACCTGGTCACCAGCGTCGGGGCGATTGAGCAGGACGGAGCGATGATGGAGTTTGATGTCAACGAGGCCAGCGTGGTGAAAACGATGATGGCCCACGCCCGACACATTTTGCTGGCGGCCGATCACACCAAGTACCACGCCTCGGCTGCGGTCGAGATTGGCAACGTGGCGCAGGCGACGGCGCTCTTCACCGACGAAGGTCCGGGTGCCGCGCTGCAAAACTATCTCAAATCCAGCAAAGTCGAGGTGGTGGTCGTTAACGACCACGTGCCGGGTTAATTCCTTTCACGGCCCGACGGTGTGGTCGGGTTGTGCCTTTCCCGAAGCTGAAGCTGGCGCATAGCCAAACCTTATCTTTCCCGCTACAGTTACTTTTCCACGGCGAAAAGGAGATAAACATGCTTTATATCTTTGACTTAGGAAATGTAATCGTCGATATCGATTTTAATCGAGTGCTGGGCGCATGGAGCGATTTTAGCCGTGTACCGCTGGCGACGATAAAACAGAATTTTAAGATGGGTGAGACTTTCCATCAGCACGAGCGCGGTGAAATCAGCGACGAAGAGTTCGCAGAGCGTCTCAGCCATGAAATGGATCTGCCGTTAAGCTATGAGCAGTTTTCTCACGGCTGGCAGGCGGTATTTGTGGCGATCCGCCCGGAAGTGATCGCGATCATGCAAAAATTACGCGAGCAGGGACACCGTGTGGTGGTCCTGTCGAACACCAACCGCCTGCATACCACATTCTGGCCTGATGAGTACCCTGAGATCCAGACGGCTGCAGACAAAATCTACCTGTCTCAGGAGATGGGCATGCGCAAACCGGAAGCGCGGATCTATCAGGCCGTGCTGCAATCGGAAGGTTTCACTGCCGCCGATGCGGTCTTTTTCGACGACAATGCCGATAATATAGAAGGCGCTAACCAGCTAGGCATCACCTCTATTCTGGTGACCGGAAAAGAGACGATACCGGACTACTTTGCGAAGCAGTTATGCTAAAAACCGTTCATCAAAAAGCCACGCACCACACGCGTCCGCTGCGTGCGTGGCTGAAACTCCTCTGGCACCGCATTGATGAGGACAACATGACCACGCTGGCGGGTAATCTCGCCTATGTGTCGTTGCTTTCGCTCGTGCCGCTGGTGGCCGTTATTTTTGCGCTGTTTTCCGCCTTCCCCATGTTTTCGGACGTCAGCCTGCAGCTTCGCCATTTCGTGTTTGCGAACTTCATCCCGGCAACGGGCGATGTGATTCAGAACTACATCGAGCAGTTCGTTGCCAACTCCAGCAAAATGACCGCTGTCGGCGCATGCGGGCTGATCGTCACGGCGCTGCTGCTGATGTACTCCATTGATAGCGCGCTTAACGCGATCTGGCGCAGCAAAAAGGTTCGCCCCAAGGTTTACTCGTTTGCCGTGTACTGGATGATTTTGACGCTGGGTCCGCTGCTGGCGGGGGCCAGTCTGGCCATCAGCTCGTATCTCCTTTCACTGCGCTGGGCGAGCGATCTCAACACCGTGATTGATAACGTTTTGCGCATCTTCCCGCTGATTTTATCGTGGCTGTCGTTCTGGCTGCTTTACAGTGTCGTTCCCACGACGCGCGTGCCAAACCGTGATGCGGTTGTTGGGGCGCTGGTGGCGGCTGTGCTCTTTGAATTGGGCAAAAAAGGCTTTGCCCTTTACATCACGATGTTCCCGTCTTACCAGCTGATTTACGGCGTGCTGGCGGTGATCCCCATTTTGTTTGTCTGGGTTTACTGGACCTGGTGTATCGTCTTGCTAGGCGCCGAAATAACTGTCACTCTCGGGGTCTACCGCGAACTCAAACAAGAAGCACTGGCTGAAAAACAACGAGAAGCAGACCAACCATGATTGCATTGATTCAACGCGTAACCCGTGCCAGCGTCACCGTGGAGGGTGAGGTGACGGGTGAAATTGGCCCGGGACTTTTGGTGTTGTTAGGTGTCGAAAAGGATGACGACGAACAAAAGGCTAATCGCCTGTGCGAGCGCGTGCTGGGCTACCGCATCTTCAGCGATGCCGAAGGTAAGATGAACCTGAACGTTCAGCAGGCGGGTGGCAGCGTGCTGGTCGTTTCCCAGTTTACGCTGGCAGCTGATACCGAACGCGGCATGCGCCCGGGCTTTTCCAGAGGCGCTGCGCCCGATCGTGCTGAAGCGCTTTATGAATACTTTGTTGAACGTTGTCGCCAACAGGACATGCATACGCAAACCGGACGATTCGCTGCAGATATGCAGGTCTCGCTGGTGAACGATGGCCCCGTCACCTTCTGGCTGCAGGTATGAGCCAACTGGCGGCGTGGCCGCGGTTAACAAGAGAGAGTACACCTATGTATCACCTTCGGGTACCGCAAACGGAAGAAGAGTTAGAGGTCTACTACCAGTTCCGCTGGGAAATGCTGCGCAAGCCGTTACATCAACCGAAAGGTTCAGAGCGCGACGCCTGGGACGCCATGGCGCACCATCAGATGGTGGTCGATGAAGAGGGCAACCTGGTCGCTGTCGGACGTTTGTATATCAATGCTGATAACGAGGCCTCCATCCGGTTTATGGCGGTGCATCCCTCCGTTCAGGACAAGGGGCTGGGAACGCTGATGGCGATGACCCTGGAGTCCGTCGCGCGTCAGGAAGGGGTAAAGCGCGTGACCTGTAGCGCCCGCGAAGACGCCGTGGAGTTCTTCGCCAAGCTCGGTTTTGTTAATCAGGGCGAAATCGCCGCGCCGCAAACCACGCCAATCCGCCACTTTCTGATGATCAAACCTATCGCCACCCTGGACGATATTCTGCACCGTGCCGACTGGTGCGGACAGCTGCAGCAGGCCTGGTATCAACACATTCCGCTCAGCGAAAAGATGGGCGTGCGTATCCAGCAGTACACCGGACAAAAATTCATCACCACCATGCCGGAAACCGGCAACCAGAACCCACACCACACGCTGTTTGCCGGCAGCTTGTTCTCGCTGGCGACGCTCACCGGCTGGGGGCTGATCTGGCTGATGCTGCGCGAGCGTCATCTCGGTGGCACCATCATCCTGGCGGATGCCCATATTCGCTACAGCGCCCCTATCAGCGGTAAGCCAGGCGCGGTGGCCGACCTGGGTGCCCTCGGCGGCGATCTCGACCGCCTGGCGCGAGGCCGCAAGGCGCGCGTGCAGATGCAGGTCGAGCTCTTCGGCGATGATACTCCGGGAGCGGTGTTTGAAGGGACGTATATCGTTCTGCCCGCCAGGCCCTACGGCGCGTTTGAAGAGGGCGGGAACGAGGAAGAGTAGCCTTAAATTGCCCGTGAATTTCACGAAATACTCAGGATTTTTCGGGGATCGCTGGAGAGGGTACACCTTATCACCTGTAGGCCGGGCAAGCCTGTGCCGCCCGGCGCTATTACAGCAAACTACTCCCCTTCGCCCGGGAACAGGAACGGGTTGATAGAGCTACGGGCAAAGCCCTCCTGCTCCATTTTGGCGTCCAGAATCAGCGAGGCGAGATCGTCCGCCACGGCTTCGACTTTCGGGTCTTTTTCCTGATACAGAATCTTCAGGTAAGTCCCGCAGTCGCCACAGCTTTCGGCTTTCACCGCCGCGTCTTCGTTTTCCAGCGACCAGTAGTTGAGATCGCGGGTCTGCTCGCAGTTGCTGCACTTCACTCGCACTACGTGCCACTCGGTTTCACACAGGTTGCAGTGCAGGTAGCGCAGCCCCTGGGTGGTACCGATCTGCACCATGCTGGTGACCGGCATTGAGCCGCACACCGGGCAGAACTGACGCGCTTCGCCGTATTCGGCGCGGGCTTTGCCTGGGATCAGGCTTGCCATTTGTGCCCAGTAGAGCGACAGCGCAGCCCAGATAAACGGCGCTTTGTCGCTGCTGACCTGCGAGAAGTCGGAAGCAAACAGCGCGCTCGCCATCTCTTCCAGCTCCATGTCAGAGGCTTTTTCCAGGTTTTCAATCACCGCCAGCGCGGTGCCGCTCATCTCCGGCTTCAGCTCGGCAATCAGCGAATGCAGCAGCCTGTGCCAGTGTTTATCACGCGGCAGCACGTGAATATCCAGCGGCGGTTTGCCCTGCGCATTGGCTTCTTTAATGCGCGCGGTCAGGTCGATTTGCAGCGGGTGGTCGTACAGCACCACTTCCTGTGCGTGCGCGATGAGCGCGGCAAAACGCAGGAAATCGCCCAGCGGGTTATTCTCTGCCAGCTCGCGCAGACGCTCTGCGCGGCGGTTATAGAGGTTCTTGAGTCTGGGGAATAACAACGGCGGAATGTAATCCGCCGTGCGTTTCTCGCTCGAACCCAGCTCATCTTGCGGGATTATGCGAATACTCATTCAGATGACTTTTCCTGTTTCTGGCGGACTTCACGGTACCAGCGCGGGTGATGTTTCTTCGCCCACGTCTTTGTAACCCATCCTTCCACCATCGCGGTAATGGTGCCTTTAACCCAAAGGGCGGCGTAAATATGCACCATGATAACCACAATTAACGCCACTGCGGCAAATGAATGCAGCATCAGCGCGAATCGGATCACCGGGATTGAGAAAGCAGGCGCAAAATACGGACGCCAGATGATCACGCCGCTGACCAGCAACAGGACCAGGAAGATAATCGCCGCCCAGAATACGCATTTCTGGCCGAAGTTATAACGCCCGGTGTCACCCACTTCCTCGTTGACGACGATCTTACGAATATTCTTCGCCCAAAAGATATCATCCCGATTGATTAGATTATGGTGCCAGTATCGGAAAAACATGATGATGAACGACGCGAACATGATGACGCCAACAAACGGGTGCAGTATACGCGCCAGCTGCGGTGTCCCCATGATCTGCATCAGCCAGTTGAAGGACGGGAAGAAGAATCCCAGCCCGCTTATCGCCGCCAGCATGAAGCAGAAGGCGGTGACCCAGTGGTTGATGCGTTCCGGCGCGGTATAGCGCACGATGGTGTCACGTCTTTTCATTTGCGCACCTCGTCTTTCTCTTCATGCAGGTTATCGTCTTCCTCTTCCGCACGGTTCGGACCAACACCGACGTAGTGGAAGATGCTCGCGGCGAAGGTAGCAGCAAAACCGACCGCTGCCAGCGGTTTCCAGATGCCTTTCCAGAACTTCACGGTAGCGCTGATTTCCGGATTCTCCGGCAGGCCGTGATACAGATTCGGCTTGTCGGCGTGGTGCAGTACGTACATGACGTGCGTCCCACCCACTCCGGACGGATCGTACAGGCCTGCGTTATCGTAACCACGGGTTTTCAGCTCGCCCACGCGTTCTGCCGCCAGCGTTTTCATATCCTCTTTGGAGCCAAAGTGGATTGCACCGGTCGGGCAGGTCTTCACGCATGCCGGTTCCTGGCCGACGTTCACGCGGTCAACGCACAGCGTACATTTATAGACGCGGTTGTCTTCCGGGTTCAGACGCGGCACGTCGAACGGACAGCCCGCAATGCAGTAGCCGCAGCCAATACACTGCTCGGACTGGAAGTCGACGATGCCGTTAGCATACTGAATGATCGCCCCTTCCGACGGGCACGCCTTCAGGCAGCCCGGGTCCGCGCAGTGCATACAGCCGTCTTTGCGGATCAGCCATTCCAGCTTGTCGTTCTGCTCCACTTCCGAGAAACGCATCACCGTCCAGGACTTGGCGGTCAGATCCGCCGGGTTATCGTACACCCCGACGTTGTGACCCACTTCGTCACGGATGTCGTTCCACTCAGAACAGGCCACCTGACAGGCTTTACAGCCGATACAGGTGGTCACGTCGATAAGCTTCGCCACTTCCTGCTGGTGGTCCCGCGCCTGAGGCGCGGGCGTGAAACTGTTAGTCGCGGAACGACGGATAATGTCTTGAGATTGATAAGCCATAGGTCGTCTCCGTTACACCTTTTCCACGTTCACGAGGAAGGCCTTAAACTCCGGCGTCTGCGTGTTCGCATCACCGACGAACGGCGTCAGGGTGTTCGCAATGAACCCTTTCTTCGCCACGCCCTCGTAACCCCAGTGAATCGGGATGCCGATGGTATCCACTTCCTGACCGTGAACGTTCAGCGTGCGAATACGCTTGGTCACCACCGCCTTGGCCTTGATATAGCCGCGGTTGGAGGAGACTTTCACGGTGTCGCCATGGGTGATGCCGAGCTTGTTCGCCAGCTTCTCGCCGATCTCCACAAACTGCTCCGGCTGCGCGATGGCGTTAAGCAGCGCGTGCTTGGTCCAGTAGTGGAAGTGCTCGGTCAGACGGTAAGTGGTGCCCACGTACGGGAACTTGTCTTTTTTACCCAGCGCTTCAAAGTCGCCTTTGAAGATACGCGCGGCCGGGTTAGAGACCACGTTCGGGTGCAGCGGGTTGGTGCCCAGCGGCGTTTCAAACGGCTCGTAGTGTTCCGGGAACGGACCTTCCGCCATCTTATCGATAGCGAACAGACGCCCCATTCCTTCAGGCTGCATGATAAACGGCCCGACGTCGCTGCCTGGTGCTGCGGTGCTGTAGTCCGGTATATCCACGCCGCCCCACTTCGCGCCGTCCCACTTCAGCAACTGACGCTTCGGATCCCACGGATTACCCTGCGGGTCTGCGGAGGCACGGTTATAGAGGATGCGGCGGTTCAACGGCCACGACCAGGCCCAGCCCAGCGTATTGCCGAGGCCCGACGGGTCGGCGTTATCGCGGTTGGCCATCTGGTTGCCTTTCGGCGTCCAGCTCCCGGCAAAGATCCAGCAGCCGCTGGACGTGGTGCCGTCGTCGCGCAGGTGCGCGAAGGTACTGAGCTGATCGCCTTTCTTCGCCAGCACGGCGCCGGTCGCCGGGTCGATAACGTCTGCCAGCGCCTTACCGTTGCTCTCCATCGCCACTTCTTCCGGCGACGGGTTCTCCGGCGTCGAGTAGTTCCAGGTCATGTTCAGCACCGGTTCCGGGTTCGCACCGCCTTCAGCAGCGTACATCTTACGCATGCGCAAGAAGATACCGGCCAGGATCTCGCCGTCGTTCATGGCGATGCCCGGGGCGTCCGCGCCTTTCCAGTGCCACTGCAGCCAGCGTCCGGAGTTGACGATAGAACCGTTCTCTTCCGCAAAGCAGGTAGACGGCAGGCGGAACACTTCGGTCTGGATCTTCGACGGATCGACGTCGTTCGATTCACCGTGGTTTTGCCAGAAGGTTGACGTCTCGGTGTTGAGCGGGTCAATCGTCACCAGGAATTTCAGCTTCGACAGCGACTCAACAACCTTGTTTTTGTTCGGGAACGAGGCGACCGGGTTAAAGCCCTGGCATAAGTAGCCGTTGACCTTGCCCTGGTGCATCATCTCGAAGTACTGAAGGACGTCGTAGCCTTTGTCCCACTTCGGCAGCCAGTCAAAGCCCCAGCTGTTTTCCGCCGTCGCTTTATCGCCGAAGAACGCCTTCATCATCGAGACGAAGAACTTCGGATAGTTGCCCCAATAGTTCACCTGTCCTTCGAGCAGCGGTTTTGGCGTGCTGGCCGTCAGGTAGGTTTGCAGGTCCGTCTGTTTTTCGCTTGGCAGGTTCATATAACCGGTCAGGCTCTGCGACAGCAGGCCGAGGTCGGTCAGGCCCTGAATGTTGGAGTGACCGCGCAGGGCGTTCACGCCGCCGCCTGCCATCCCCATATTGCCGAGCAGGAGCTGAACCATCGCCATGGTACGGATGTTCTGCGCGCCGATGGAGTGCTGCGTCCAGCCGAGTGCGTACAGGAACGACGCGGTTTTGTCTTTCGCGCTGGTTTCGGCAATCAGCTCACACACCTTCAGGAAGTCCGCTTTCGGCGTTCCGCAGATGTTTTCGACCACCTCTGGCGTATAGCGGGAGACGTGCTCTTTCAGCAGGTTCCACACGCAGCGCGGGTGTTGCAGGGTCTTATCGCGCTTCGCAAAGCCGTTCTCATCCAGCTCGTAGTTCCAGCTGGTTTTGTCGTATTTGCGTTTTTCGGCGTCGTAACCGCTGAACAGGCCATCTTCGAAGTGGTAATCCTCACGCACGATCAGGCTGGCGTTGGTATAGGCTTCGGTGTACTCGCGGTTATATTTTTCGTTGGTCATCAGGTACAGCAATACGCCTGACAGGAAAGTGATGTCAGTACCTGAACGAATAGGGGTGTAGAAATCCGCCACTGACGCTGTACGCGTAAAGCGGGGATCGATCACAATCAATTTCGCGCCGTTATGGATTTTGGCTTCCATCGCCCAGCGGAACCCGACAGGGTGCGCTTCAGCGGCGTTACCGCCCATCACCACGACAAGGTTGGCGTTCTTGATGTCGACCCAGTGGTTGGTCATCGCACCGCGACCAAATGTTGGAGCAAGACTTGCTACCGTTGGTCCGTGTCAGACACGCGCCTGGTTGTCGACCGCG
>Ga0209795_10000391_pt1 | contig 35723 bp, 33 predicted proteins | sample AgamicOrMarz_FD_187166 | JGI IMG/M metagenome (GOLD analysis project Ga0209795, IMG submission 187166) | Agave microbial communities from Guanajuato, Mexico - Or.Ma.rz (SPAdes) (version 2) | ecosystem: Host-associated > Plants > Phyllosphere > Phylloplane/Leaf | place: Guanajuato, Mexico...
GTGAATCTAGACTCCCGGCAACAATATGATTTTGAATAATAGAAACATTCTTTTCATATTTTGGGTCAATACCCGTCACCATAATACCAGCGACTTGCCCTTGCGCAGTTAACATACCTTGCAATTGCGTAAAAGGTGCAACCCCAGTTACATGTGGATGATGTTCAACTCGCTTCACCAGCTCAGGCCAATCCGTGAGAATTTGTGTAGATGAAACTGTCGCTTGCGGCACCATTCCTAACACACGGTTTTTCAATTCGCGATCGAAACCGTTCATAACAGAAAGTACCGTAATCAATACAGCGACACCGAGTGTCAAACCGACCATCGAAACCAATGCAATAAAAGAAATAAAATGATTACTGCGTCTTGCGCGAGTATATCTCAACCCTATATACAGTGAGATTGGTTTAAACATACCTTCTAAATCCAAGGTCATTGATGGAAAATAAAAGATGTTGATGTCAAATTGCACCCACATCGACTATTTGACCATACCGTTAGATGCTGTATTAAGGTTTAAAAATCAGTAAGTTCTGACTTATCCTTAACAATCCTAATATGATATTGCTGCGCTATTTTCTACTACTTAAGTTAGGAGATCAATTTGATCATGCATTTCGCTACGAATTAGAACAATTTAATGAATAAGCTCAACAAATTACCCAAATCTTCTCCTATTTAGACTTCATATGTTGAGCAAAGTTCCGGTTTGCTTGAATGTCTTTATAGAAATATAAAAAGAGTCCAGACAAGATAATGAAAGCACCGACAAAAACCATAATTGAAAGCTGCTCATGATTTAAAGCTGCTCCAATTATCATAGCGATCATTGGCGTAATTACTGTCGTTAGAGATAAAGTCGTTGCCTGAATATTTTGTATAAGTTTGAAATAGCAGAACATGGCAACCAGTGAGGCCATAAGTACCGTATAAATTAAGGCAAATAAAGATTTGGCTTCTGGTAAATGTGTCGGTGCATATTGCCAAATAAATGGGATAAAACAACTAGCAAAAATAGAAGAAACTAAAATAGAACCTGTTGCCTGAGCCATCGGCTGAATTTGTGCATTAACTTTCTTAACCCAGAAAATTGAAAAAGAATAAACAAACACACTGATCAGCATAAGAACAATACCAAACGGATGCACATGCTGATTTGCACCGCTCAAACAAATAATAGCTAACCCACAGACAGCAATTGCCATACCCAACCATTGTAGCTTATAAAGTTGTTGGCCAAATGCAAACCGACCAATAAGCCCCGCCATAATAGGTGCCAAACCAAACATAAGCGCAATCATGCCTGAACTTAAATATTGGGTCGCAGCATAGGTGAAAATTTGAGAACCAATTAAGCTAAAAGAACCAGCTATATAACTATGTATTGCTTGCCGATGAGTCGGAAAAGGTGTTCTTAGAATTAGCAATATGATGACTGCCAAAGGCAATGCAATAAAAAAGCGTAATAACAATGCCCACATCAAATGTAGATCTGACACACTCCAGACGATTGCCAAAGGAGTTGTTGCCCAGATAAACACTAACAATGCATAGGTTAAAGCCAAATTGGTTTGCGATGGCATGTGATGCTCACTTAGCTGTTTTACGTTTTTGCTTTAAAATCGTTTGATCTAATGAACTTGAAAATTCACGTTTATCTCGTTCGGAAATAGGAGGCGGTCCACCAGTTTGCACACCCGCGCCACGAAGCGTGTCCATAAAATCACGTAGATGTAAACGCGCTTTAACATTCGCAGTTGTATAAACTTCACCACGCGGATGAATAGCAACGCCACCTTTCTCAATCACTTGAGCTGCCAGTGGAATATCCTGCGTAATGACAATGTCATTTTCAACCATACGCTCGACAATTTCTTTATCTGCCTGATCGGCGCCACTTAAAACCTGTATTGATTTAATGCGAACAGAAGGCGTAATCCCAACATTTTGATTGGCAACAAAAATAACTTCTAATTGATAACGATCTGATGCACGTAAAATTACTTCGCGTAAAATTTTTGGTAAGGCGTCTGCGTCTACCCATAGTTTAAATGGCAGCACGTTATTCTCTATTTCCACTAAAAATATTAGTCTAACAGATGCTTTTCTAAGGTGAGTAGAAATAAACATTAAACTTATTTTTAATTTCAACATTGAAGTTTTTATAGATTAGGTTTGTTTTTAATTTATTAATAAAAGTAGTATTTCTCTTTAAATGACTAAATACGCGCTTTTACAAGAGAATTTACATATGGTGACTTGAAAAATAGCAAACACCCTCGATTTAATATAACAAGTAATGTGAACCCAACAGCATCGTGCTTATGAAAAATCAAAACAGTCCAGAAGTTATTAAAGTAAATGACCACAATTTTGGTAGTCATGGAGAACATTGGAATCTATTGACGTCCCATCCAGAAACAGATGTACCAAAATGGTTAGGACTGGCACTTGATGCACCTGTAATGCCAATGGGTTTGTGTGAACATGAAGAAGACATGGACCCATCTTTTTGGCTTATTCAAGGTCCACAAGATCAAAAGGTTACTATCAACCAAATTATTGCTGTTGAAAACCAAAAACCTCGCGCGCTTAAAACAGCCTTTCCTAGTTTTGAAAGTCCGTATCAATATAATGCAAAAATTGAACGCATCATTACTTGTGACTCTGCGACACAAGCCGTGTTAAGTTTAAGACTAAATAAAAATACAACTGTTTATGCGTTTGATAATTTATTTAGTGTTAACTACTGTCAATATGACAAAAATCAAAACTATCAAGTCCAATTTAATGCATGGGCATATGAATTAGAACCTGTGCCAGCAGGCGAAAAAATCATTGTTGATGATCCAGCCTCGATTAAACATCACCGTGCATTAAATGCAATTTTGACTGAACATAATGGTGTTGCTCCTGAAAACTTACAGGAACTCATTAATGAGTGGCAACCAAAAACTCCAGAAGATCAAGAACCTGTAACTGTTGATTTTTCTAAAATGGTTGCTTATTTATACGGTGAAAATCTTGGTCAAGAAGATGAAGCATGGTTCCAAGGTAATATTGTTGGCAAAACTTCTATGACATTTATGGGAGAAGAATATACCCTTTATGATGTTACTTTGGTTTTAGAAGATGATCTTCCTGCCATATTAGTGCGCATTGCAACCAAAAACGATTTGTATAAAAACTTTAATATTGGCGAATATATTCGCGGTAATATCTGGATTCAGGCGACTATTTGTGCTAAAAAGGGTGAAACTAATTGAATTTCACTAATATTTTAATAATTAGGTTATTGAATGAAGATTATACCCGAACAAACGACCAGCCTCATTCAATCTAGTAGCCTGCGCATAAAGGTCGATACTGGTGCGTTTTGCTTTTTTGTATTGGGTATGTTCTTAGCTGCCATATTCATGCACCAGTTTGGTTTAGTGCCTTTTTAATTAATAACTTATTCAATAAATAAAGCCCTCATTTGAGGGCTTTATTTATTTGATTTGCTTAACCATTACGCTTGGCAAAATCATCCATAAAGCTAATTAAAGCTTGTACGCCTTCTAAAGGCACTGCGTTGTAAATACTTGCACGCATCCCACCCACAGAGCGGTGCCCAGCTAAATTCAACAAATGGTTTGCTTCCGCTTCTTTTAAGAATTGCTTGTCTAAAGCTTCATCTGCCAAAGTAAACGGTACATTCATAATTGAACGGTTTGGAATGGCAATCGGGTTGTTGTAGAAATCGCTTGAATCGATATAACCATATAACAACTGAGCTTTTTCAAGGTTAATTTTATGGATAGCATCTACCCCACCCTGCTCTAGTAACCATTCAAATACCAAACCAGACAAGTACCAAGCGTAAGTCGATGGTGTATTGACCATAGAACCATTTTTCGCTTGGTCACCATATTTTAAAATGCTTGGAATTTCTGGTTTAGCTTGATCAAGTAAGTCATCACGAATAATGACAATTGTTAAACCAGCAGGACCAATATTTTTTTGTGCGCCAGCATAGATCAAACCAAATTTGGTCACATCTAATGGAGCAGATAAAATACTTGATGAATAGTCACAAACAAGTGGAGCTTTTACATCAGGAATTCCTGCGAACTGTAAGCCACCAATCGTTTCATTATCTGCATAATGTACATAGGCTGCATCGTCAGATAAATTCCATTCGCTTTGCTCAGAAATTGCGAACTTGCCATCTACTTTAATACCAGCATTTACAACATTAATATCGCCATAACGTTTTGCTTCTTTTAATGCTTTTTCAGACCAGATGCCAGTATCAATATAATCAGCTTTACTGTTCTTACCTAAAAGGTTTAAAGGAATCGCAGAAAATTGTAATGACGCACCGCCTTGTAAAAACAGTACTTTATAGTTTTCTGGAATATTCATTAGCTTGCGTAAATCTGCTTCAGCTTTTTCAGCCACAGCAACATAGTCAGCACTACGGTGACTCATTTCCATGATGGATAGACCTTTACCCTGCCAATCCAACAATTCTTGTTGAGCTTTTTCTAAAACGGCAGTAGGTAATGCAGCAGGACCAGCACAGAAATTGTACGCGCGCATGATTTTTCCCTTGTATAAAGTCAAACACAATAAAAATGGCATTTAACCACAGATTGCTTAAGCTTGCAGCAGCTTCTCAAGTAAATATTTCAATGCTGGACTGTATTTAGGTTTATTTTTTCAATTATTGTGGCAGTTATTTTTTTAGCTTAAATGACCACCTTCCCTCATTTAAAAAATTTTTAAGCAAAAGGATCAACTTGACTTGTGATTATCATTTCACATACCTTGATAGCTATTACAAAAATATTGGCTTAGTAAATTCAATAATTAAAGGAGCTAAAAACCGCCATGTTTTTATACAAATGTATAATAAACAAGATGATAATTGAATTTGATAACAAGAAATTTAAACTATAAGGGATGCCAAAAATTGTTATTTAAAATGCCAGCACATCGATATAGACAGTCTATTTTTCCCTTTCCATTTAAACCAAAACATCTTGCTTTGGCTTTAGGTCTTTTTTTTACTAATCATTTATATGCCGAAAGTTTAAGTTATGCCGAAGCAGAACAACAAGCTTTGAAAAGTTCATATAGTACTCAAGCCAATCAAGCATTGCAGCAAGCCTCTCAATTAGAAGCTGAGGCAGTCAAGGGCCTCGGATTACCTCGAGTTGATTTAAATGTCAGAGCATATGCTTTTCACAGTGAAACAGATGTACCTCTGGGTTCTTTTAAACAAAAACTTGAGAATGATTTAAGCCAAGGGCTAAATGATAAACTTTCACAGTGGAACAACGTCATTCCATCAGATGTGCTGGGGCAAGTCCAGGAAGGCGCAAACCAAACTATCCATGATGGTGTAAATCGTTTTCCAAATTATGCAAATCTGACCATTGAAGATCAGGTTGTACGCCCTTCTATTTCAGTTGTTATGCCACTCTATACAGGCGGCTTAACCAGCAGTGCTAAAAAAATAGCAAATATCCAAGCACAGCGTTCGGAACTTTCAAGCCAACAACAACAAGATATACAGCGATTCGAAGTTGTACAAAGTTACTTCAATGTTCAATTACAGCAGCAATTGGTAGCAAGTAGCCTATTTAACTTTAAGGCGATGCAAAAACATTACAGCAATGCCCTAAAGCTCGAGCAACAAGGGTTTATTAGCAAAGGGCAACGCATGCAGTTTGAAGTAGCGCGTAATAATGCAGAACGTACTTTACAAAATGCTCAAGCCAACTTAAATGCCAGTCGTTTTAGCCTTAATAATCTTTTACATCAACAAAATAATGTGGATTTAAGTACCCCATTATTTGTAAACAATACGCCAAGCCAAACTCTAGAATCACTTTTAACCAGTTATTCGCAAAAATCTAGTCTTGTACAAAAAATGCAAATGGATACTCAGCTGGCTAATGTAAATATTCAAGCTCAACAAGCTGCAAAAAAACCAAGTCTTTTTGCCTTTGGAGAATATGCGCTTGATGAAAATGAAAACTGGATTGTGGGTGTAATGGCAAAATACAATCTATTTTCTGGTATAGATAAAAATAAGAATATTCATGCCGCCGAATTAAAGCGTTACGCTTCTGAACTCATGACTGAACGAACCAAACAAGAAATTGAAGCTCTTTTGAATAAATCATATAACGAGCTTAACTCTGCTCAGCAAAGTCATCAGCTTTTACAAAGAAACGTAAATGCTGCTCAAGAAAACCTTCGTATTCAAGAACTTTCTTTCCGCGAAGGAATGGGTACAGCAACCCAAGTGATTGATGCGCAAAATGCATTAAGTGCGTTAAAAACTGAAATGGCTTTAAATGCTTATAAATATGTCATATCACTTGCAACTTTACTGCAAAGCCATGGCTCAATTGACCAATTTAAAGCTTACGTTAATCAACCACATACCGACTATATTCGTTAAGGGGAGTATAAAATGAATCAAGACTCAGCTCATTCAGAACAAGATTCTCCTGCTGCGAATACGGCAGAAAACAGCCAAGCACCAAAACATGATCAAGCTAGTGATCAGCAAGAAAAAAGCACAAATAAAAATGACGCCAATTTTCCTAAAAATTCTAAAATCAAACTGATTATTGGCCTGATCATCATTGCCTTATTAGGTTTAATTATTTTTGGTTTGTGGAAAAGCTATCAGCCGAAACCTATTGAACTACAAGGCCGTGTTGAAGCTGAAACTATTCACGTAAGTACAAAAGTTCCGAGTCGTATTGAAGAAATTTATGTACAAGAAGGCCAGAAAATTTTCAAAGGTCAGCCACTTGTTCGTTTGGTTAGCCCTGAAATAGAAGCTAAAAAGCAACAAGCCTTGGCTACCTTACAATCAGCTTTAGCATTTCAATCTACGGTAGATCGCGGTTCTCAACAAGAAAATATCGATACCCTTTATGCCAACTGGCAAAGCACCAAAGCGCAAGCAAATCTTGCAAAAACCACTTATCAACGCGGGGAAAATTTATATAGACAAGGTGTCATTTCACGTCAAAGACGAGATGAAATGCTCGCAGCACAGACCTCTGCTCAAGAATTAAGTGAAGCCTCTTATCAACAATATGCTCGTGCAAAACGTGGAAGTACCAGCCAGCAAAAATCTACAGCAGATGCACAGGTTGAAATTGCAAAAGCTGCGGTAGCTGAAGCAAAAGCTTTAGAGAAAGAAACACGTTTACTATCTCCTATTTCAGGTACAGTTTCAAAAACTTACGGTAAGCCTTCTGAATTAGTCGCTATGGGTGTACCGGTTGTCAGCATTTTAGAAGATGATGATTTATGGGTGAGTTTAAACGTCGGTGAAAATCAATATGCCTCTGTTTATAAAAATAAAACCCTTGAAGGATTCATTCCGGCTCTTAATCAGAAGGTAAATTTTAAAATTAAGAATATTGATGCTGAAGGTGAATTTGCCACCATAAAAACGACTCGCCAAACCGGAGGCTATGATATTCGTAGCTTCAAATTACATCTGGTGCCTGAAAGTCCTGTCAAAGATTTAAAGGTTGGCATGAGCGTTCTATTTAAAATTAAAGAAGAAAAATAAAGCATGTTTGCCAGTATATTACGTGAACTAAACTATCTAAGAAGCAATAAATGGGATTTGTGTATGGTGACACTTATCCCTGCTTTTATCATTTTTATGTTTAGCAGTATGTTTTACGCAGGTAAAGCTGAACATTTACCGATTGCAATTATTGATCAGGACCAAAGTGAACTCAGCCGTAATATTGAAAAATATCTTTCTTTAAATCATACGGTAGACATTAAGACAATTACGGCAAGCTCTAATGAGGCTGAACAACTACTTAATGAAACCAAAATATGGGGTTATGTTTTCATTCCAGACGGCGCTGAAAAACGTTTTGTAAAAGCGCAAGATGCTCAAATCAGCATTGCATTTAACCAGTCTTTTTTTAGTGTCGGGAACACGATTTCCTCTGCAATGCTAGTCAGTACACTCAATGCTTTAGCAGATTATGCAGGTCACAGTTATCTTGCAAATAGTATTCCCTATTTAGATGTACCTACCGCGCATGTCAAAATCTCAACGCTTTACAACCCAAGCATGAGCTATGAATTTTATTTAGAACCTTTCATGGTTCCAGCGGTATTACACTTATTATTATGTTGTTGTGTTGCCTTTGCTATTGGACAAGAACTGAAACGTGGCACGTTAATAGCATGGGTAAACCGAGAAAGTTTTGTTCAAGGCTTATTGGCTAAAAATCTGCTTTATAGCCTTATATTTTGTGCATGGACATGGCTATGGATGTTCTGGCTAATTGAAATCCGTGGCTGGTTTGTAGCAGGTTCTCTTAGTTTATTACTATGCGCACAGTTTCTACTTTATTTTGCTTATGCCTTGATTAGCAGCACGGTCATACTTGCGACCAAAAATTTAAGTAAAACTTTCGGCTTTATTGCAGTCTATGGCGGGTCTTCTTTAAGTTTTGCAGGCGTCACGCTACCTTTGAATAATGCCCCTATTTTTACCAAGTTTTGGTCACTCATTATTCCTTATACCCCTTATGCCAAAATGCAAACCGAACAATGGGTGATCGGCAGTCCAGTTTTCATTTCCATGATTCCTTTTTTAATACTCTTGGGTTATTGCGTGATTTACTTCTTTTTAAGTTGTCTATTACTTAAAAAATTAGTTCAGGGGGCAACGCAATGAAAGAATTCTTAAAGGCGTATGGGCAAACATTTAAAGATATTGTAAGTAATAGCTCAGTTTTCACGACTCTGATTTTATCGGTCATTCTTTATAGCTTTTTTTATCCTACTGCCTATAAAGCTGAGCGTGCAGAATCTATTCCTATTGTGATTGTTGATGAAGAGCAAAGCCTCTTAACTTCTCAATTAATCGGCCAAAGTGCAAATAGCCCGCATGTCCATATTGTGACCGTTACAAGCAATTTTTTACAAGCTGAGCAAATGGTACGTGAGCAAAAAGCTGATGGTATTTTACTTTTACCAAACAACCTAACTCAAAGCTTACGCCGAGGAGAAACTGGTGGAATTGGCTTATACTTAAGTACAACCAACTTTTTAAAAACTAAAGAAATTGGTTTAGGTCTTGCTACATCGATTGAAGCTACATTAAAAGAATATATTGAAAAATTCGGACAACGCACGCATTTCCAGCCAGCGCTTTCTATTCATCAAATGCCGCTATTTAATCCACTTTCAGGATATGGAAGTTATATTTTTCCGGCTGTGGCATCGTTAATTATTCATCAAACGATTGTGCTCGGTTTAGCAATGCTAATTGCAAGTTACCGTGAACAAAATGAAAAAATTACAACTGTTCGCTTTGCTGGAATTTTCGCAAGTATATTGACCATTGGCTGCTTAGGCTGTTTTTATCTTTTTGGTTTTACTCTGTGGTTCAATGACTATCCACACGGTGGAAATTTTATAGGTCTACTCATTGCTGTCCCAATTTTTATTAGTTGTGTGATTGGGCTAGGTATGTTGATCGGCTCACTTTTAGATATGCCAGAGCGTGCCGGACATATTATTGTGTTTAGTTCAGTACCTTTATTCTTACTCACTGGAGCTGCTTGGCCTCATCAAGCAATGCCTGACTGGTTACAATGGCTGGCGTGGTGTTTACCTTCCACACATGCGGTACAAATGTTTGTGCAACTTAACCAGATGGGTGTTCCGTTAGCGACAGTTGTACCGAAACTGATTTTTCTTGGGACCATTGGATTATTATTAGGAAGCTTAGCCTATTATCGGATTGTTAAAAAAACGTCTTTATAAAATAAAAAAAAGGAAGCTTACGCTTCCTTTTTTATTTAATTTCTACTTACTCTTCTGACACATCGTCATTCGTAGAAACTGCATCTTCACCATCTACATCTGAAGTATCAACTTCTCCTTCGAGAAACTCTTCTTCATCTTCAACAGCTTCAATAGACACAACACCCACTAGAGTTTCTTCTTCGCTTAAACGAATCAGACGTACACCTTGTGCATTACGACCAGTCATTGCAACTTCTGCTGCGCGAGTACGAACTAATGTACCGCCGTCAGAAATAAGTAACAACTCTTTGGTTTCATCAATAGAAACTGCACCAACAAGCTCACCATTACGTTCGCTTGTCTTAATCGCAATGACACCCTTACCACCACGTTTCTTGGTTGGGAAGTCATTTACAGGAGTACGCTTACCATAACCGTTGGCACTTGCACACAGTACTTCACCGGTCTCAGGTACAACTACAAGCGATACGATGCGACTTACTAGATTTAGATCTGCTGAATCTTCACTATCATCAGAATCATCATTTTCTACATCTGCATCTTCTTCGCTTAAGATACTGCTTGCAAAGCTTACACGCATACCACGAACACCTTTCGCGGTACGACCCATTGCACGCACATCGGTCTCAGCAAAACGAATTGCCTTACCTTCGTTCGAGAACAACATGATTTGCTGATTACCATCAGTAATCGCAACACCAATTAAGGTATCTTCTTCATTAAGTTCAATTGCGCGTAAACCATTTGAACGGATGTTAGCGAATTGCTCTAAATCAACACGTTTAACCGTACCTGAAGCTGTCGCCATAAATACGTAATGGTTTTCCGGGAACTCAGTTAACGGCAAGATAGCTGTTACTGTTTCATTCGCATCTAAAGGTAACAAGTTCACAATTGGACGGCCTTTAGCACCACGTGATGCTTGAGGCACTTCAAACACACGAAGACGATATACTTTACCTACATTGGTAAAGCAAAGCACAGTCGCATGGTTTGAAGCTACAATCAGATGTTGAATAAAGTCATCATCTTTCATTGAAGTTGCAGACTTACCACGTCCACCACGGCGCTGAGCCTGATAGTCTGAAAGTGGTTGAGTTTTTGCATAACCTGTTTGTGAAACCGTTAATACAACTTGCTCTTCAGGAATTAAATCTTCACGGCTAAAATCAATACGTGATTCAATAATTTCAGTGCGACGTCCATCACCATACTGTTGTAGTACTAGTGCTAACTCTTCACGAATTACAGCCATCAATAAATTGAAATCATTCAAAATTGCCGTAAGTTCAGCAATTTGACCTAAAATTTCAGTATATTCTGCATGTAATTTGTCTTGTTCAAGACCAGTTAAGCGATGTAAGCGTAATTCTAAAATTGCACCTACTTGTGTTGGCGATAAACGGTAAATCGACTCAGTTAAACCAAATGGACGATCTGGGTTTTCACCTTCGATTTCATCTGGACGAACAGAAATAGCACCCGCTTTTTCAAGTAATGAAACGACACCACCACCTGCCCACTCACCCGCAAGTAAACGCTCACGCGCTTCAGCAGGGTTAGCAGAAGTTTTGATGGTTTCAATAATCTCATCGATATTGGCTAAAGCAACTGTTAAGCCTTCTAAGATATGGCCACGTTCACGTGCTTTACGCAATTCGAACATGGTACGGCGTGTCACAACTTCTTGGCGGTGACGAATAAATGCCGCGATAATATCTTTCAGATTCATCAATTTTGGTTGTCCGTTATCAAGACAAACCATGTTGATGCTGAATGAGTTTTCAAGTTGGGTATTTAGGAATAAGTTATTTACAACAACTTCAGCGTTTTCGCCACGCTTTAAGTCAATTGCAATACGCATACCTTCTTTATCAGATTCATCACGAAGTTCTGAAATACCTTCAAGTTTTTTCTCTTTCACTAACTCGGCAATACGTTCAATAACTCTTGCTTTGTTTACTTGATATGGAATTTCAGTAAAGACGATGGTTGTACGACCTGTCTTTTCATCTTCTTCGAAATGGTACTTACCACGAATGTGTAAACGACCTTTACCTGTACGGTAGGCATCAACAATGCCTGATTTACCGTAAATAATACCGCCTGTAGGGAAATCAGGACCAGTAATGTATTCCATCAATCCTTCAATCGAGATATTCGGATTGTCAGCATAGGCCAAACATGCATTCACAACTTCTGTCATGTTGTGTGGTGCCATGTTGGTTGCCATACCAACGGCAATACCAGCAGCACCATTAATTAACAAGTTAGGAACACGTGTCGGAAGTACCTGAGGAATACGCTCAGAACCGTCGTAGTTATCTTCCCAATCAACCGTGTCTTTTTCTAGATCTGCAAGAAGCTCGTGTGCAAGCTTAGTCATCCGGACTTCGGTATAACGCATCGCAGCTGCACTATCACCATCAATCGAACCGAAGTTACCCTGACCATCTACCAATAAATAACGTAAGCTAAAGTCCTGAGCCATACGTACAATGGTTTCATAAACAGCTGAGTCACCATGAGGGTGATATTTACCGATTACGTCCCCAACAACACGTGCAGATTTCTTGTAGGCTTTGTTATAGTCATTGCCCAATTCGTGCATGGCATATAGCACACGACGGTGAACAGGTTTAAGACCGTCTCTCACATCCGGCAATGCACGAGATACGATTACACTCATCGCGTAATCTAAATATGAATGCTTGAGTTCGTCCTCAATGGCAATCGGTCGGATTTCCGATACGCTCATGCATACTCCTTCTTACAGATAGAAATTTCCATCTGCTTATATGTCTTGATCTTGCAAAAAATTTAGTTCCGGAAACTGAACTAAAATCGAAAAAAATATAGCTGTATACTATAGCATAAAAGCACTTTGTAATGTGCGGAATCTACACCGCCAATCTAGTGATATTTGTATAATTTAATTGCATATTATTCTTATCCTATCGCGATAACGAGCATCTTCTCATCTTCGTAAAACTATGTGATTTTTATTCTATAAAAATCAAACCTCAAATGAGCTAAAAGTCTCACTTATACATTTCAGGACACTACCCACAATAAAAAAACCCCTAGTAAAAACTAAGGGTTTTTTAACTTTAATCGATAAAGATTAAAGTTTAGATACCAATTCAGGTACTACAGTGTTCAAATCACCAACTAACCAGTAGTCAGCAACACTGTTGATTGGCGCTTCTTCGTCTTTGTTGATTGCAACAATAACTTTAGAATCTTTCATACCAGCTAAATGCTGGATCGCACCAGAAATACCTACAGCAACATATAGGTCAGGCGCAACGATCTTACCAGTTTGACCAACTTGGAAATCGTTAGGTACAAAGCCCGCATCAACTGCTGCACGTGAAGCACCTTGTGCTGCACCAAGCTTGTCAGCTAATGGATCAAGTACTTTGTGGTAGTTCTCACCAGAACCAACACCACGACCACCAGAAACAACAATACGTGCAGCAGTTAACTCTGGACGATCAAGTTTCACGATTTCTTCGTTTACAAATGTAGAAATACCAGCGTCTTTTGCTTCACTTACTGCTTCAACGGCAGCAGAACCACCTTCAGCAGCAACTGGATCAAATGCTGTACCACGAACTGTACCAACAATGATTGCTTCGTCAGATTGAACAGTTGCAATCGCGTTACCTGCATAGATAGGACGCTTGAATGTGTTCGCAGATTCAACAGAAATAATGTCTGTGATCATGCTTACATCAAGAAGAGCAGCAACACGTGGAAGAATGTTCTTACCAGTCGTTGTAGAAGCAGCTAATACGTATTTGTAACCTTTAGCCAAATCAGCAACTAAAGCAGCTACGTTTTCAGCTAACTGGTTTGCATAAGCAGCGTTGTCAGCAAGTAAAACTTTGCTTACACCAGCAACTTTAGCAGCAGCATCAGCAACTGCCTGAGCACCAGAACCAGCAACTAATACAGTAATATCACCACCGATTTTTTGAGCTGCAGCAACAACGTTTAAAGTAGCACCGTTAAGTACTTGGTTGTTGTGATCAGCGATAACTAAAATACTCATGATTTTATCCTTCCGTATTAGATCACTTTCGCTTCATTTTTCAATTTTTCAACAAGCTCATCTACAGATTTCACTTGTACGCCAGCTTTACGTTCTGCTGGAGCTTCAACTTTAACAGTTTTAAGCTTAGTACCAGCTGTAACGCCATAGTCAGCAGGAGATTTAGTATCAAGTGGCTTTTTACGAGCTTTCATGATGTTAGGCAATGCTGCATAACGTGGCTCATTCAAACGCAAATCAGTTGTAATGATTGCTGGAAGTGCCAGTTCAACAGTTTGTAAACCACCGTCAACTTCACGAGTTACTTGTACTTTACCGCCATCAACTTTCACTTCAGAAGCGAATGTACCTTGACCAGCACCCAATAATGCGCCAAGCATTTGGCCCACTTGGTTAGAGTCATCGTCAATTGCTTGTTTACCAAGAAGGATAAGCTCTGGCTTTTCAGCTTCAACTACACCTTTTAGAATTTTAGCAACTTCTAAAGCGCCAATTTCATCAGTAGTTTCAACTAAAATACCACGGTCTGCGCCTAGAGCCATTGCAGAACGGATTTGTTCTTGAGCTTCTTTAGGACCCACAGAAACAACAACGATTTCTGATACTGTTCCTTTTTCTTTTAAGCGAACCGCTTCTTCCACTGCGATTTCACAAAATGGGTTAATTGACATTTTAACGTTGGTAAGGTCAACCCCACTATTGTCCGGCTTAACACGAACTTTAACGTTGGCATCAACCACGCGTTTTACAGCAACAAGAGCCTTCATGTAATCCTCGGCTGTTCTAGCAAAAGTAAATGTTGAGAAAAGTATATTAACTCTTCAATTAAAATTTTTTAGGTACCCTATCTTGCAATGTGTTTGGCATTTCGGTCAAGTCACAATTTTCTGGAACAGCACAAAAAAAATGAAATCATCAGTTCATAAAAAAAATTTAGACTACTATTAAAAGCTATTTTATTCTTTTTAAACTCTATTTTATACATTGATTTTTATTATCTTTTTATCTTATTTAGCATATTAGCTAGAAACATAAGATTACGTTTAAAAACCTTAAATTCGAGGTTTTTTAGACTCAGTCGTCGACAAAATATGCAAAGATCAAAATGGTCAATTAGGCTGTTTTAGCTATTTCTATTAAACAAATTTGTAAAAAAAGACAAATGATCTCTACATTCCTCTAAAACTTCTCAATTTAATTATCTTTTTATTCGGTCTATTTTTAACTTTTAGTTTTTATGTGCTCTTGGATGAGCACGATCATAAACTTGCGCCAAATGATCAAAATCAATATGGGTGTAAATTTGTGTCGTAGATAAATTACTATGACCTAGCATTTCTTGTACTGAACGCAAATCACCGCTACTTGATAGCATATGGCTAGCAAAACAATGTCTCAGTAAATGCGGATGTAAATCGACATTTACACCAGCCCGTTGAGCTTGAAGCTTTACCCTTTTTTCGATTTGCCTTGGGGTGAGCGCTCCGCCTCGTAAAGAAATAAAGACAGAATCGTTTTGATCGAAATACCCTTTCCAAATTTTGTAAACTTTCAACCAATTCAATAGGCTTTCTTTTGCCTTTTTTCCAAACGGTACAATACGGGTCTTATTTCCTTTACCTGTAATACGTACCAGTTGACGATTAAAATCTACATCTTTAACTGTTAAACCCTGCAATTCAGCCAAACGTAAACCACTTGAGTAAAGTAACTCGAGCATGGCTTTATCTCTTAACCATAATTGCTGATCAACAGGTTTTTCAGGCATAGGTTGATCTAAAATTTGATTGACTGTTTCTATGTCGATCATACCCGGCAAAGGTCTAGGTTGACGTTTTAATTTAAAATCGTCAGTCGGATTAATTTCTAAATATTTACCTTGTTCCGCCCATTTCATGAACTGACGAATTGAGGTGAGATGACGTTGCATACTGCTTGAACTTAACTGATCCTGCTCAACACGCTGGGCCAAATATTCTCTTAAATCTGAAGCTTCAATATTTCTTAAATCTAGTTGTTTTTGTTCACAGAACTCAAGAAAGCTTTTCACATCTCTTTCATAAGCCGTAATTGTATGCTCAGACTGGTTCTGAATTTTTCTTTCTTTTAACCACATCGAGAGCAGTTGTAATGCAAAATCCAAATTGCTCTCCATTTATTTACTCATTTTTTTGAGTGTACCAAAAACTATTGAATCAGGAAAATTTGATAGCACACAGCATAACGATGAATAACCTTATATATTACAATTCACCTCAAGTATTTGTCGGAAATCTGCTGTCATGACCACCATACTTCTTCCTTACTTAATTGCGATTACATTACTTACGCTTACCCCTGGTCTGGATACGACTTTAATTATTCGCACCGCTACACTGGAAGGTAAATCTAAAGCATTTCAAGCAGCAGTAGGTATTAGCCTTGGCTGTATTGCATGGGGAATTGTGGTGGCTTGTGGTTTAGGGGCTTTACTCATGGCATCTGATTTAGCTTTTAATATTCTAAAATGGATGGGAGCAGCATATCTCGCGTGGCTGGGTTTAAATATGATTTTAAAACCCCGAAGCCAACTTGCAGACACACAAGAAAGTCATTCAAATCGCTCTACTTCAGAGAATTGGTTCATTAAAGGTTTTTTAGGTAACTTACTTAACCCGAAAGTTGGGATTTTTTATATTTCATTTCTTCCACAATTTATTCCGCCGCAAGCATCGGCTGTGACTTGGGTGATGGGACTGGTAATGATTCATGTGGTGATTGGAATAGTATGGTCAATTTTATTAATTTTGGCTATGCAGCCACTGTCACGTTATCTAAAACAACCAAAATTTGTAAAGTATATGGACCGAATTACAGGCAGTATTTTTGTGTTGTTTGCTTTGAAATTAGCTTTGAGTAAAAGGTAAATTTTTAAAAGCGTGCTATATGTCAGCACGCTTTTTATACCTTAAAGAATTACTTCAACTTTTTTAAATAGTCTTTTATTTGCCCTTCAACTTCATCGGCATGTTTTTCTGCTAATTGATGATCCCCACCTTTCACAACATATAACGTCGATTTTTCAAACTTTTGATTTAAATATTGCCCCACCTGAACGGGGCTCACTGGATCGTTATCGCCCCAGATTAATAAAGTTTCAATGCTTATATCTGACAAACACTCTTCGTAGTTGGCATTGGTAGTAATAAACCAATCTGGATATTTTAAAAATGCTTGGCGATATGCTTCTCGCCAGTCTTGCACATTAAATCTTTCAAGGTCGATTCCACCAGAAGTTGCAATCAAAACCAGCCCTTTCACCAGTTGAGGTTTTTGTAACGCTGCCGCAACAGCAAAAATACCACCCATAGATTGCGCAATAATTACAGATTCTTCATTAATTTGATTAAGAACATAGTTTTTTAGGCCTTCAAAACTTTTGACCTCAAGAGATTCTGGTGTATCTCCAAAACCGGGGTAACCAATAATTTTTGTCTTGTAATGCGGAGGTAATTTTTCAATTAAGGGATGCCAAAATGTCGTACTGCCTGATGCACCAGGTAAGAAAATTAAATTATTCATATTTTTATAAAGTAATAAAATTAAAAAATTATTGTACATATAAAAGAAAGCCTCTTTTATCACTTTAACTGATGAAAAGAGGCTTCTTTTTAGGTAATGCGATTAACCTTGAAAATAACGTAAATCCAAACGCCCATCATATACATGAGTTGTCGGACCCGTCATCCAGACCACATCACCTTCTTGCCATTCAATTTGTAACTTACCACCAGCCAGTTCAACTTCAACTGAGTTAGTAAGTAAACCACGGCGCATACCACTGACCGCAGCAGCACAAGCGCCTGTACCACATGCAAGTGTTTCACCTACACCACGTTCAAATACACGTAAACGCACATGTTTTTCATCAATAATTTGCATGAAACCAGCATTCACACGTTCAGGAAACCGTTTATGTGACTCAACTTGTGGACCAATACCAGCAACATCTGCAGTTAATACATCTGGAACAATAGTGACAGCATGAGGATTACCCATATTGACCACATCAATACTGATGTTTTGGTCGTTGGCTAACTCAAGTGTATATAAAGCTTCTGGTTGTTCAGCAATAAATGGAATTTCATTCGGCAAGAATTTTGGATAGCCCATATTCACGCGAACCCAACCATTTTGCCCCAGTTCAGGTTTTACAATCCCAGCTTTGGTTTGAACAGTAATACTCGTTTTTGTTGTTAAATGGCGCTCATGTACAAAGCGAGCAAAACAACGCACACCGTTACCACATTGTTCAACTTCAGAACCGTCTGCATTAAAAATACGATATTTAAAATCTGCTTCCGGTAAATCTGGTGGTTCAACAATTAAAAGTTGATCAAAACCGATGCCAAAATGACGGTCAGCTAAGCGTTGAATTGTTTCTGTATCCAAATAGGCACGTTGGCTGATCAGATCAACCACCATAAAGTCATTGCCTAGCCCATGCATTTTAGTAAATTCTAACAACATTTCATTTACTCCTCAGGCAACAATCTTTCTTTTTCCCAAAGCGACTCAACCGTTTCACGCTCACGAATTAAATGAGCTTTGTCGCCAGACACCATCACTTCTGCAGCACGTCCACGTGTGTTGTAATTTGAACTCATGACAAAACCATAAGCGCCAGCACCGAGAACAGCTAACAAGTCATTTTCTTTTAAAGCCAATGAGCGATCTTTACCGATAAAGTCGCCTGTCTCACAAATTGCACCCACCAAATCCCAAGTTTTTTCTTCAGCATCTGAACTTGGCACTACAGGTTGGATATCCATCCAAGCTTCATATAATGCAGGACGAATTAAATCATTCATTGCTGCATCAATAATGGCAAAATTACGGTGGCTCGTTGGCTTGAGCAAATCAACTTTTGTTAAAAGTGCTCCTGCATTTGCACTAATGCTACGGCCTGGCTCCATATAAATCTTGAGACCTAGCTTTTCTAAAGCAGGTTTCATTGAGTTGGCATATTCTTCAACACTTGGTGGTGTTTCATCTTTATAACAAACACCTAAACCACCACCGATATCAATATGTTTAAGATTGATACCAAGCTTTTTCAATTCTTCGATCATTACCATGACACGATCTAAAGCATCAACGAATGGTTTAGTCTCGGTCAATTGCGAACCGATGTGGCAGTCAATACCAATGATTTCAAGGTTTGGTAAAGATGCAGCATATTGATAGGTTTCATAAACGGTATCACTTGGGATACCAAATTTATTTTCTTTTAACCCTGTTGAAATATAAGGATGAGTTTTTGCATCTACGTCTGGATTTACACGTAAAGAAATCGGCGCTTTTTTGCCTAGACGAGCTGCGACTTTTTGCAGACGGTCCAGCTCTGCATAAGACTCTACATTAAAGCAAGCAATACCTACATTTAACGATGTTTCGATATCGGCTTCGGTTTTACCTAAACCAGAAAAAACAACTTTAGATGCATCTCCACCCGCTTTTAAAACACGTGCTAGTTCCCCACCCGATACGATATCAAAACCAGCACCAAGTTTTGCTAAGACATTCAAAACAGCTAAATTTGAGTTAGATTTCACCGCAAAACAGATTTGATGATCAATAAAATCAAAAGCACGGTCCATATCTAAGTAATGTTTTTCAAAAGCTGCTTTTGAATAAACATACAAAGGTGTGCCAAATTGCTGTGCAAGCTGCTCCATAGAACATTGCTCTGCATGCAATACTCCATTAATGCGAGTGAAACTCATGAATGTATCCTTATTTCAAAGCTTAAGGTGATGTTGTTTGGGTTGGGGCTGATGATTCAACTGACTGTTCAGCTTGTTCATCCTGTTGCACAACTTGTTTCTGTTCTTTATTACGATAGAGCAAGTATTTCGCACGTTTGTCATAATTCGGATCAGAAGGTAGCTGTAATGCTCCTGACTGACCACAAGCGCTTAGCAAAATACTGCTGCTCAATAAACTGATGAGGCAAATGACACGACGCATCTGAGCACCTGATTTAAACAATTCGATGCAGTATACCGTGATCATGCAGGCGGCTAAAGAGTAAACTTAAAGAGAAAAACAATATGCATAAAAAACGCCAGCTTTTCAGCCAGCGTTTGATCATAACCAAATAAATTTAATTACTTTTTATGACGCGGTTTATAGAAGAAGAAATAACCAATGATCAAGATAAGAAACCAAATTGGGCTGACTTTAAGTGCTTTGAACGTATCTGGTTCTAAAGACAACACGTAAATCATGCCAATAAAGAAAATAATCGTGATCCAACATGTAAATAGACCACCCGGTAATTTAAATGTTGATTTTGCATGTAGCTCAGGACGCGTCGTGTAGTAACGGATATAACTCCAGATAATGAGTAACCACACGCAAATGAACAAAATTGTTGAAAGTGTTGTTGCGAGCGTAAATGCTTCAACAGTATTTGGTACAAAATACTGTAATGCTGCACCTAACAATAAACACGCAGCAGAGAAATACAATGCATTTGCAGGTACTGCACGTCTGTTCAATTTACCAAAAGCTTTTGGTCCCTGATCTTCACGAGATAAACCAAATAACATACGGCTTGTTGAAAACACGCCACTGTTCATTGATGACATCACTGATGACAACACCACCAAGTTCATCAAAATTGCTGCTGCAGCCACCCCTGCTTGACTGAACAAGTTTACAAACGGGCTGATTGCAGGATCAATTTTATTCCATGGTGTTACTGACATTACAATCAACAATGCCAATACGTAGAAAATAATGATACGAATTGGAATTGAGTTAATTGCTTTTGGTAAGTTACGTGCTGGATCTTTCGTTTCGGCAGCTGTTGTTCCCACAAGTTCTACACCAACGAAGGCAAAGATTGCGATTTGGAAGCCTGCCAAGAAGCCATGCACGCCTGTTGGGAAGAAACCACCATTTGCCCATAGATGAGTAAATGAAGCAACTTCACCTGTAGTCGAAGTAAAGCCTGTAAAAATCATCCATAGACCCACAGCGATTAAAATAATAATCGCAAGAATCTTAATGAGCGCAAACCAGAACTCTAATTCACCAAATAGACGTACAGTTAACAGGTTTAAACCCATAATAAATACAATGGCAGCAACACTGATCATCGCCCCCTCAACAGGTGTGAAAGGCAGACCATTATTGAAGAACTGTAAGTAATAGATAATTGCAGAGAGGTCAGCAATACCAATCGTGATCCAACACAGCCAATAGGTCCATCCCACAAAGTAACCAGCCCATGGACCAATTAAATCTGTAGAGAAGTCAATAAATGATTTATATTCAAGATTTGAAAGAAGTAATTCGCCAAGCGCACGCATGACAAAAAACACCATCACACCAATAATTAGATAAATGAATAAGATCGATGGACCAGCAAGACTAATTGTTTTGCCTGATCCCATAAACAATCCTGTACCAATTGCACCGCCAATCGCGATCAGCTGTAAATGCCGATTTGAGAGGCTACGATGGAGCTCACCATGTTCATGAGACTCACTCAGATTTTGATTCGACATCTTATTAATACACTCCAGTAATTTTTTTTAGTCCGTTAGCTAAAATCAAAAAGACGATATCGCACCATTTGCAGGTATCTTTTAAATGTATATTTTTTGACAATTTTTCAGCTAACCGATTTTTATCTGTATTGCTGATGATTTCAAGCTACATACAATTAAATCTGATAATACGCACAAGCCCATAGCAATACAACGCACTTTACGGTCTAAAAACATGACTTGAACTGGTCTGATTTTTAAATTAAAAAGACAACTCAATTTGATTGTTTCTCTAATTTTCAATTTCATTTCAGTCCTTCATCTGTTTATAAAAAAACACTCTGCTCGATCTTAATCTTTTAGATTAGTTAACACATGACAAGGACCTGATTTTTACGTTGTTTTAAATTAAGCAAAATGTATTCCACTTCAAAACTGATTCTATATTTTGGTTTTGTTATACTCCGTTTCTACTATTAATTAAGAAGTTTTCAACTGAATCAAATATGAGCAAAGTCAAAACTGTTTACCGTTGCGAGCAATGTGGGGCCGATCATCTTAAATGGGCTGGTCAATGCTCAGAGTGTGGTGAATGGAATTCTCTGACTGAAGTCAAACTTGAGCCGACCACTGCTCACCGCGCACGTCCAAAAATTGGAGGCTATGCCGGTCAAGTCGCGAATATTACAACATTAAATAAAGTTTCAGTTTCGCATGAAACCCGCTTACCTACAGGGATTAGCGAATTTGACCGTGTACTTGGTGGCGGTTTGGTGACAGGTTCTGTTGTGCTGATTGGTGGTGACCCTGGTATTGGTAAATCGACTATTCTTTTACAAACTGCAACTCATATGGCAAGCGCAAAAAGCTCTGCGCTTTATATTACTGGTGAAGAATCTTTGTCTCAGGTTGCGCTTCGTGCTCAACGCCTTGACTTACCTACTGACCAATTAAAAGTCATGGCGGAAACCTGTGTAGAACGAATTTGCGAAGTTTTAGAACAAGAAAAACCTGTAGTGGCTATTCTAGATTCGATTCAAACACTTTATACAGAAACCCTCCAATCTGCTCCGGGTGGTGTTTCACAAATTCGTGAATCTGCTGCTTTATTAACCCGCTATGCAAAAAATAGTGGCACGGCGCTCTTCATTGTTGGTCATGTGACTAAAGAAGGTGCACTAGCAGGCCCACGTGTTTTAGAACATATGGTGGACTGCGTACTTTACTTTGAAGGCCAATCAGACTCTCGTTATCGCATGATTCGTGCAGTTAAAAACCGTTTTGGTGCAGTGAACGAACTTGGCGTATTTGGCATGACTGATAAAGGCCTACGTGAAGTTGCCAACCCTTCTGCCATTTTCTTAAGTCGATATGATGAAGCGATTCCCGGTTCAATTGTTATGATTAGCCGTGAAGGAACTCGCCCGCTTTTAGTTGAAGTACAAGCGTTAGTTGATGATGCTCAAGGACAACCACGACGTGTTGCATTGGGTCTTGAGCAAAACCGTTTAAATATGCTGCTTGCTGTAATGCATCGTCATGGCGGTGTTCAAACCACTGGACAAGACGTTTATGTCAACATTGTAGGTGGCTTAAAAATTACCGAAACAGGTTCTGACTTGGCTGTCTTACTCGCATGTGCTTCAAGTTTGCGCACTAAAGCGTTGCCTCAACAGCTTGCAGTTTTTGGTGAAGTTGGTCTTTCTGGTGAAATTCGCCCAGTTCCTAACGGACAAGAACGTCTAAAAGAAGCTGCAAAACATGGCTTTAAATATGTCATTTTACCAAGAGGAAACGCCCCTCAAAAAGCAATTCCGGGCGTTCAAGTCATTGCCGTTGCCCGCTTGCATGAAGCGTTGACCGAAGCGATGCAACTCAGTGATGAATTGACATAAAAAAACATACTTTTAAGGTTGAAATTTAGAGTAAATACCTGCATAAATACTATTACAAATTAACTTTAAACAGGAATTTCCTATGGAAGTACACCAGCGTGGCTTGATTACCGGTATTTTAATGGCTGCTTTAGCAATTTCTCCTCTTGCTGAAGCTAAACGTGCAGGTGGTGGTAAAAGCCACGGTATGGCACGTTCTACTACTTCAAGCCAGTCTTATCAACAACCTCGTCAAGTGACTCCTGCTCAACAACCTGCTACGGCACCTCAAAGATCAGGTCCAGGCGTAGGTTCAATGGTTGCGGCTGGTGTGGCTGGTGCTGCCGTAGGTGCTGTTGCAGCAAATGCTTTAGCTGATGACAAATCAACATCAACTGAACAGCAAGCAACACAACCTGGAAATGAACAAGCTGCTCAAGCCCAAGAAGAGAAAAAAGGCGGAATCCCTGGCTGGATTTGGGTCTTACTTGCCGCAGCTCTCGCTTTCTTTGTATTCCGTAAATTGGGATCAAAAAAAAAATTAGCGGGTAACAACCCTTACGCACCAAATAATGACGGTCAAAACCCATTTGGCCGTTCTGCTGCACCACAAGCTGCTCCACGTAATACTGGAGATAATACAAATATCTTTGGTCAATCTGTGGGTGGCGGTGCAGCAACCCAAGCGCCTTTTGGTGGTGCAACAACGAGCAATGGCAATCAACTTCCAGATGGTACTGAGCCTGCTGCGTTCTTGCGTATTGCACGTCAACGTTTTAATCACATCCAGTCGATGAATACTGCAAGTAACATTGAAGAGATTCGCCGTTACTTAACACCAGAACTTTATAGTTCTATGTATAACGACATTATGGAAAACCAAGATCAAGACGTTGCTGAATTTAGTAACTTGAATGCGATGGTTGTAGACAGTGCGACTGAAAATGGTCAATACGTAGTAAGCGTACGCTTCACTGGTACAGTAAGTGAAGATTTAAACAGCTTGCCACAACCATTTACTGAAATCTGGCACTTTGTTAAGCCAGTTGGTTCTCAGCAAGACTGGGTCGTTGCTGGTATTCAACAAGCTTAATTTGAATCCGACTTAAATAAAAAAGCCACAATATTGTGGCTTTTTTATTGTCAGTTTTAAGCTATTTCTGCTGGAAAGGTAACTACTTTTTCAATTTTGACCTGATCTGTGGCAACCATGAGTAAACGGTCTACACCTAAAGCGATACCAGAACATTCTGGCATATGAGGTAACGCTGATAATAAATGTTCATCTAATGGCATGACATGAAGGCCTTGTTTAGCACGCTCTGCATTGTCTGCTTCAAAGCGTGAACGCAACACGTCTGCATCAAGTAATTCATCGTATGCATTGGCAAGCTCTAACCCTTCAATATAAACCTCAAACCGTGCTGCAACCTCTTCCCCATCTTCATCTAGTTTCACTTTCGCCAAAGAGGCCATTTCTGGCGGAAAGTCAGTTAAAAAGACAGGCGCATCAAAACCTAAACTTGGCTCAACAAAATGAGAAAACAACAAATCCATATAAGCTAAACGGTCATCGCCTAAATCAAGATTTAACCCCACACGATTTGCCGTATCTTTGAGTTGCTTTAAAGTGGCCTGCAACGGGTTAATGTCCAAGCGGTCCTGAAAAGCATGTTTATAACTTAAAATAAACGGACGAACTTCACCAAAACGGTGCTGTAAACAGGTTTGCAATAAATCAGCGGTTTCATGCATTAAAGCTTTTAAGTCTAGACCCGGACGATACCATTCAAGCATGGTAAATTCACTGTTGTGTTTGCGCCCGTGTTCATCGTCTCGGAAAACCTTACAGATTTGATAAATCGGCCCGCTGCCACTTGCCAGCAAACGCTTCATGGCAAACTCTGGTGAGGTTTGTAAATATTGAGTTCGCAATTTGCCATTAATATGACGGAAAACCTGAACAGAAGCTAAATGTACATCGGTGACACCTGCTTGTGAAACAATGGGTGTTTCGACTTCCATCACATCACGTTCAGCAAAAAACTGACGAATTTGAGTGTAAAGCTTAGCACGAGCCTTTAAAGCATCAATTGAACAAGTTGGTTGATAACTTAAACTCATGCGTGTGGCCCCCCATGTGCTGCCCATTCACGGCGCAGCGGATAATTCTTACGTAATAAATCAAATGCTTTTTGCTCAACTTTGCCATCTTTAATGCAGGCACGAATGTTGGCATCATCTTGAGCAATATCATAAATTTGAGCTAATTTTTGCTTTAACACTGCTTTTAAATCATTTCTTGAAAAATAGTCGTCGCATGCAGGCAACTGAGTTTCGAAACGTTTATTTATATCGAATCCAAACTTTTGGCAGAACGCTTCATAAATCATTTGCGTACCGCGTGCCTTACCTTCCAAGCTATAACCTGCAATATGCGGTGTTGCTAAAGCCAACATATCTATAAGTTCTTCAGAGATGACGGGTTCATGTTCAAATACATCAAGCACGACTTTACGCTGAGTACGTTGAATATCTTCGATTAAAGCGGCTTCTTTAACGACTGGGCCACGTGCACTATTAATTAAAATCGTGTTCGTTTGAAGCGCTGCAAAAGCTTTTTCATCAAACAGATGATATGTGGCATGTTCACTATTTTTAGTAAGCGGCACATGAATTGAAATTGCATTGGCTTGTTGCAACAAAGTTTGAAAGTTTACATTTTCAATTGAATCTAAATGCACATATGGGTCAAAACCAATCACATTCCAACCAAGTAACTGGGCCATATAGGCCAAACGCTTACCGACATTTCCAAGGCCCACAATGCCTAGCGTAAATTTTTCTTGTTGTTCTAAAAGGCTCGCATCTAAATAAAGTAAAGCAGTAATGACATATTCAGCCACAGCCTGTGCATTACACCCTGCGGCATTTGCCCATGTAATGCCATACTTTTCTAAAGCTTGAATATCTAAATGATCAGTGCCGATTGTCGCGCTGCCCACATATTTTAATGCTGTATTTTCAATTAAACTTTCATTCACTGCGGTGACTGAGCGAACTAATAATGCTTCAGCATCTTTGACATCTGCATGAGTTAAAGTGCGCCCTGCTTTGTGTTGAATATCGCCAAACTCAGAAAAAAAGTAATCGGTAAATGCCAAATTTTCATCTGCGACGATTTTCATTGTCTGCAACCCATAGCTTATAAAAACGTTATTATCCTTTGAGTTGTAGCAAAGCACAATGTTAATGCCTTTAAATTCACGATTCTAAACTTTGATGGTTTATAAATTACAACCCACCACCAAAATAGAAATAAGCTATCATTGCCAGAGTTATCCAAATTAAAATAATGAGTACGGCAACCAAATAATTTTGAGGTCGACGCTCTTGCTGTTCTAGCCATTCTTCAGCTTGTTGTTCTGCATCAAAAATGACTTGTTTAGGCGTAAATCGAACCGCTAACCAAATCAGTATAGGCAGAATTAAAGCATCATCAATAAACCCTAAAATGGGAATAAAGTCTGGAATTAAATCGATCGGACTAAAAGCATAAGCCACAGCCACCACAGCAATAATTTTGGGTAACCACGGCATTTGAGGATGCTTTGATGCAAACCAAAGCATAATAATTTGTTTTTTTAGACGTTTTGCCCAATCTTTTAAAGACTGCAACCAAGCCATTGGGACACACTCTGAACTACATACATCTGATCATAAAGTATAAAGCTCGTGCTTAACTTAAAATTAGGAAAAATAGAAATGTATATTTCCATTATTTTTGAGCATTCTTTTGATTTGAACTTATTTCATCAATATTTTAAAGCGCTATGCTCATGTATATAAAACAAAATCATCTCCGCGACAAAAGCTTGCCAATGTTAAACCAGATATTTTTGCGAGCCTAATGGCCATGCTGGTTGGAGCAGAAATTGAAGCCAATAAACCAATATTAAGCTGGGCACATTTTCGTATCAGTTCATAGCTTGCACGACTGGTCATCACCACAAAACCTGCACTGGTGTCATAGTTTTCTTGAGCTAAATAACCCAGCAATTTATCTAAGGCATTGTGACGGCCGACATCTTCAAATAAAGCCATAATTTTGCCTTCAACCACCCAAGCTGCGGCATGAGCACCACCTGTTAAGGCAGTAATTTTTTGTTGATCTTTTAATTGAGAAATCGCGACTGGAATTTGTTCGAGCCACTCTCTGGAAGGTTCGATCGTAATTTTAGAAATGTCGAGCTGAAGCTGCTCTAAACTTTCAATACCACATAAACCACAACCTGTACGCCCCACCAACATACGTCGTCTTTCTTTTAAGGCAGCAAAAGCTCTGGATGAAATGGTCATTTCAACCGTAATGCCCAATTCACTTTGATGAACCTCAATGGCATATAGTTCTTTTAAGCTTGTTAAAATACCTTCGGAAAGGCTAAAACCTTTGGCAAATAAATCGACATCGGTCGGTGTTGTCATCATCACCGCATGAGAAATACCGTTATATACCAAAGCAATCGGATGCTCTTGAACAATATGATCTAAAACATTTTTAGACTCGGCTTTCTTAAACCGCTTTACTTGTAATGTTTCAACCCCATAAGAATCTGGTGTCAAAATAATTTCCTTTATCTTGAAGTGGCGCTTTGAATAGCACCACTTGTTGAGATGATATTGTTAATATCGCCTTTGATTTAAAGGCTGCTTACTTTTCTATCTGCATCTTCAGGGTCAACTGCTGTTGCCAAGTTGAAGTGCTCTGGTGCATTACCGGGATGCAAAATCACCGGAACACTTTTGGAAGCCGGAATCTTGGCATATTTATCATGACTGCTTAAGGCCACTAAAGGATTAGTTTCAGGATAGTAAGCCGCTAAGCTGCCACGTGGAATGTTGTATGGCACAATACGGAAACTGTGCACAATACGCTTCACGCCATCTGAGAAAACACTTTCAATATCAACCCACTGGTTTGCTTCAAAACCAGCTTCATCAATATCGGCTTGATTCATAAATAACACACGGCGCTGACCGAACACCCCACGGTAACGGTCATCGAGACCATATAGCGTCGTGTTGTATTGGTCATGAGAGCGAGTGGTCATTAAGGTATAAACTTTACTCTCGGTATATGCAGCAGCATATTGATGTTCTTTATCGGCATAGACTTCACTCAGCGGTGTAATTATAAACTGCGCTTTGCCACTTTTTGTATTCCAGATGTGCTGATTGGCCGGATGCTCTAGGTGGAATCCACCCGGTTTATAGACACGTAAATTAAAGTCATGGAACTCATCAAATACATCGGCAATTGAGTCACGAATACGGTCATAACTTTCAATGTACCATTTCCATTTGATCTTACTGTCTGGCAGCACCGCTTCAGCCATTCTTGCCACAATGTCTGGTTCAGACAAAATATTTTCAGAAATTGGCGTATTACGCCCTGCCGACAAATGAATATTACTCATCGAATCTTCGACAGAAATGGCCTGCGGACCATGAAGCTGCTCATCAATTTCGGTACGCCCCAAACATGGCAAAATAAGCGCATCTTTACCACACACCAAATGACTACGGTTTAACTTGGTGGCAACATGAACAGTTAAATCACACTTTCTAAGTGCTTCTTGCGTATAGGTGGTATCGGGCGTTGCAACAGCAAAGTTTCCACCTAAACCAATAAAGACTTTGACCTCACCTTCAGCCATGGCTTTAATGGTTTCGACCACACCAAAACCATTTTTTCTTGGTGATTTAATTCCAAACACGCGATCAATGTTGTCGAGTAATTTAGGACTAGGTAGCTCATTAATACCCATGGTGCGGTCGCCCTGCACATTACTATGCCCACGAACTGGACAAAGCCCTGCACCCGGTCTACCAATTTGACCACGCGCCAATAATAAATTGGCTAACATATGCACATTGGCTGTTCCGTGGCGGTGTTGAGTAATACCCATTCCCCAACAGAAAATTGAACGCTCGGACTCTAAAAACAGTTGGGCGAGTTTTTCTAAATGCTCTGGTGATAGCCCCGAGTGTTTATAAATATCTTCCCACTCAGTTCTCTCGATCTCAGCAATCATCTCATCAAAACCGACTGTATTAACCGCAATAAAGTTTCGGTCAAAAACACTGGGTTTACCTGAAGCGACTGCTTTTTTATCCCACTCATTTAAGTGCTTTAAAATTCCTAACATTAGCGCATAGTCACCACCAATTTTAGGTTGGAAATAATAGCGACTAATTGGTGTACTACCATTGGTCATCATTTCAAGCGGTGCTTGCGGGTCTTGAAAGCGCTCTAGACCTCGCTCTTTAATCGGGTTAATCGCAACAATATTACCGCCACGTTTAGACACTTCTCGTAAAGTACCTAACATACGCGGGTGATTGGTTCCGGGGTTGTGTCCAAAACTGAAAATTGCATCAGCCAAATCAAAGTCTTCTAGGGTAACGGTGCCCTTTCCTAAACCAATCGAGTCAAGTAAGCCAACACTTGTGGTTTCATGGCACATGTTCGAACAGTCTGGAAAATTATTTGTACCAAAGCTTCGCACAAACAATTGATATAAAAATGCCGCTTCGTTACTGGCACGACCAGAGGTATAAAACGCAGCTTGGTCTGGGTGGTCTAGCGCATGGAGGTGTTTCGCAATAATCTGAAATGCTTCATCCCATGAAATAGGAATATATTTATCGGTTGCAGCATCGTAGCGGACTGGGTCAGTTAAGCGGCCTAAGTCTTCTAGAAAAAAATCACTTTGTTCTGATAACCAACTAACAGTGTGACCTGCAAAATATTCAGGAGTAACGGTTTTACTGGTCGCTTCAAAAGCAACTGCCTTTGCGCCATTTTCACAGAAGTTAAATGCATGAGCATCTTTCTTTTCTGGCCATGCACAACCGGGACAGTCAAAACCTGTAGGCTGGTTAATGTTGAGTAAGGTAATTGAACCTTTTTTTAAAATATCTTGTCGCTTTAAGTTTCGAGCAACACTAAGAAGCGCCCCCCAACCGCCAGCAGGATGAGTATATGGCTCAATTCGCGCAAAGCCATTATTTTCCTGTATGTGCTTTTGTTCTTCTGAATTATCCACTTTTTCATCCTCTTATTTCTTCTTACACACTCAACAGATTCAATAAAATCACAATTTAATTATGGTTATATCTAGGCGATCTGCTGTTTAGCTTGTCAGGAAAGTCCGCTTTTTATCTTATTCACAATATTTTAAAAGCTGGCTCAACCCTGCTTATAATATGTGCCATATTCTTGACAATTACAATAATTCAGACCAATAGTGTTATTTTTAAAAAAATATATATAACAAATAATTAAAAATTTATTGGATGAGTTTTTTACAGATAAAAACATTATTGATTTTCATTTCCAACAGATTAGACCGCTTTTTCAAATTGACTCTAATTTGGTTTTATCTATGCTTTTTTCGTATTAAGCAGTATAAATCAATTAAAAACCCATCAGAATTAGAGAGCTTATGAAAGTCATTATTGCCCCTGACTCTTTTAAAGACAGCTTATCTGCTTTAAACGTAGCTCAAGCAATTGCCAAAGGATGGCAAGCAGTTTTCCCCCATGCCGAAACGATTTTATGTCCTATGGCAGATGGTGGCGAAGGAACCATTGAAGCTGTTTTAGAAGTCTGCGGTGGTCAATGGCGTGAAAAAACCGTGGTCGGGCCATTAGGTCAGCCTGTTCAAGCTAAATGGGGATGGCTAGAAAATCAAAGCATCGCTATGATTGAAATGGCTCAAGCGAGCGGCATACAGTTAGTACCGCCTTCACAACGTGATGCCTGCCACAGTACAACATTTGGAACGGGCCAGCTCATTTTGGATGCTTTAGATGCAGGTGCAAAAGACATCATTCTAACTGTGGGCGGTAGCGCTACCAATGATGGTGGCACAGGATTGCTCAGTGCTTTAGGTGCAGTTTTGCTCGATGCTAACCAAAACGTTTTACCTGCTGGCGGCCTTGCCCTTAGTCATCTTTCAAAAGTTGATTTAACGCATTTCGACTCACGTATTCAGCACACACGGTTTTTACTGGCTGCCGATGTGACCAATCCTCTTTGCGGCGCAAACGGCGCATCACATATTTTTGGACCACAAAAAGGTGCTTCTCCTGTTCAAGTCCAGTTACTCGATGAAGCGCTTTCTCATTTTGCCGATGTCTCTGCACACCTTTTAGGTTTCGACAAACGAGATGAAGCGGGTTCTGGTGCTGCTGGTGGTCTAGGTTTCGCAGCCAAAAGTTATTTAAATGCGGAGTTTAAAGCTGGAGTTGAAGTTGTCGCCGAACTTAACCAACTGGCCCATAAAATTTCAAATGCAGATTGGGTCATTACAGGTGAAGGTAAATTTGACCAACAAACCTTAAGCGGTAAAACAGTGTTTGGAGTGAGTCAAATTGCCAAAGTGCACAATGTTCCTGTTATTGTGATTGCAGGAACACTAGGCAAAGGCTACCAAGCGCTTTATGAGCACGGGGTTACGGCTGCTTTTTCACTGGCCAATGGTCCAATTACATTAGAACACGCCTGCGAACATGCAGCCGAACTGATTTATGAGCGAACAGTAGATATTGCGAGGCTAGTTCAATTTAGCCAAACAAGTTTGAGAGATAAAAAAGTTTAATCGGCTAACTTTAAGAGACTCTCTTTACAACTTTCTAATATTTCATCGCTAAGCGTAGACTGATCGGGGCATGAGCGAGATAAAGCAATTGCTCCTACAGACTGGGCAAGAATATTAATGGCTTGCTTTCTTAACTCTGCCGTTTCTAAAGAAGCTTGTTTTGCTCGTTCATTCATAATGAACTGAATAAGCTGCTCGACGCCCTGTTCATATTCGACTTTCACTTCATCTGGCTGTCTTGCGGCATCACAAGATAGTGCTGTTAAAGTGCAACCCTGATCTCGATTGTCTCGATGAGTACGAGATACGTACATTTCAATAAATTGAGTTAAGTTTAGACCTTCTATTCTTTTTAAAACCTGCTCAAGACCATATTTGGCGGTAATGGAAACAAGGTCTGTTTTCGAGCTGAAATGTTTATAAAACCCACCGTGGGTAAAGCCTGCGCTAGACATTAACTCGGCAATACCGACGCCGTCATAGCCTTTGCTGCGAAACAGTTGAGTCGCCTTTTCAACAATTTTATCTCGGTTTTCTTTTACCTGAGTTTTACTGACTTTCATGATGGCGCACCCACTTTTATTTACCCTGCTCATTATAATTATACATTGATTATGATTGACATCAAAACCTGTATATTTTAGATTACAACCATCATCTAAAAATTAAAGCGTGGAGATATCACATGTCAGCTCAATCAAAAGTACTTATTACAGGGGCTTCGTCAGGAATTGGTTCTGTTTATGCAGATCGATTTGCTCAACGTGGCTATCACTTAATCTTGGTTGCACGAGACACAAACCGCTTAGATAGGATTTCAAAAGATCTTCAAGAAAAATACGGTGTACAGGTCGAGTTCATTCAAGCCGATTTATCAAAAGATCAAGACATTAGTAAAATTGAAGATGTACTCAAAAACGATGCTGATATTGAAATTTTAGTTAACAATGCAGGAATTGCCCTTAGCGGAAACTTTTTAACTCAAGATCGTCATGAGATTGAAAAACTTCTGACTTTAAATATGACTGCAGTTGTTCGGTTATCTCATGCAATTTCCCAGCAACTTATACGCAAAGGTAAAGGCGCTATTATCAATTTAGGTTCTGTGCTTGGATTAGCGCCTGAATTTGGTTCTACCATTTATGGTGCAAGTAAATCTTTCATCCAATATTTTAGCCAAGGTTTACATTTAGAATTAAAAGATCATGGCGTGCATGTGCAAGCCGTATTGCCTTCTGCCACTAAAACCGAAATTTGGGAACGTTCAGGCATAGATTTAAGCCAAATACCACCATTAATGGAGGTAAATGATTTGGTAGATGCAGCTCTAATTGGTTTTGACCGTAAAGAAACAATTACAATTCCTGTGCTGAAAGACGAAAATCAATGGAATAATTTTGAAAAATTACGTATTACATTACTACCAAACTTTTCTTCGGCTGATGTAGCTCAACGTTATAAAATTAACTAGTACCGCTACCCCCTCTTAAGTAGGAAAATCTTATGAATGTTATTGATGCCATCCGTAACCGTCGCGCAGTTAAACGCTTCGACCCTGCTTTTCAAATCTCTGACGATGACAAGAAGCAATTATTACAAGAAGTTTTAGCAAATGCCCCAAGCGCTTTCAACTTACAACACTGGCGTCCAGTTATCATTGAAGATGCTGAGTTAAGACAAAAAATCCGTACCATTGCTTGGGACCAACCACAAGTTACAGAGTCATCATTACTGATTGTACTATGCGCAAAAGTAAGTACATGGGAAGCTGATGCTAAACGTGTATGGGATGGAGCGACTCCGGAAGTTCAAAATATTATGGTTGGCGCGATTGACCAATATTACCGTGACCGTCCACAAACCCAACGTGATGAAGTTATGCGTAGTGCGGGTATCTTTGCTCAAACCTTAATGCTGCTTGCTCAAGAGCATGGTTTAGATAGCTGCCCTATGGATGGTTTTGACTTTGATGCGATGGCGAAACTGATTAACTTACCTGAAGATCACGTGGTGTGTTTAATGATTGCAGTTGGTAAGTCGGCTTCTCAGCCTTACCCACGTGTGGGCAAACTTCCTTACGATGATGTAATTACTAAAAATACATTCTAAGTTATTAAAGTTTTAGGCTTCCATACGATTCTATATTATTTAATATAAATCGTTTGGAAGCCTTGCCATATATAAATTTAAGGCCGTTCGTGTCCACTCGTCTAAACTATTTTTTAGAAAGTTTCTCTGCACCGAGCTGAATAGGTAAAGTAATAATATCCAAGCCTAGTGCTAGTGGAGACAGTAGATTTTTCTTTAAAGTATTATTTTTATTTTCTTGCATAGTTAAACGCTGTTCTTGAAGTACAATTGGGATAGAACCCGCTAACGATAACTGACTCGTCTGTTTTGTACCTTCATAAACAGTACCTTTTATCGCAATATTTCTACTTAAATATATTCCTTTCTCTTGATTCTTCACCTGTAAAGATTCTTCCAGAAAACCCAATTTAAGCAACTCTTGCTTCTTCGTATTACTCAGCTGATTAACTGGTACGGGATGATAAAAATAGATGTGCCCATAAAAGACATTGTCGTTATAAACGTCTAATTCAAGCGGTAATTTATTAAGCAAAACACGTTCTTGGTTAGGTAACTTTTGCGTAATATTTAATAAATCAGAACCACCTTCGGTAAGTAGATAATTAAATTTTTCGCCGATGAGTAGAGCACGGGACGATTGTTCATTTTTAGATTTTGTTTCCCCTATTCCAATAATATTGTCTTCGTGTAATACGTTACTAGTAAATTTCTGCTCGTAGCTTGGATATTTAGACTCCAATGATAAAGATGCACAAGCGGTGAGATGAATTGCAGTTATGAGAAAAGTTAGTTTTAAGCAATTTGAAATAGACACGCTCTTATCACTTGAGTACAAAGAAAAGGCCAAAAATTCTACCTCATCTAAAAATGTAAGTAAAAGCAGTCGAATAAGCCTTTATTACGCAACTTTATAGCTAATTTTCCTAATTCACCTCTGCAAACTAAGTTTAATGGGTTTTAGATTTAATACATTTTTCTTTAAGTTCTTCTAAAGCTGAAGGCACCATTGGCGCAGTCATCATGCTTCTATAGCTTATACATTCATTAGTCTCTTGCGGTTGCTTTTTATTAAACATTGCACAACCAGTAAAAAAGCTACAGATTAATAAAAAAGGTAGAAACTTCATATGCATATTAAATTTTTTAAATATATTAATTTTTAGTATAACACTCGGGTTGGGTAAACTTCCTTATGATGATGTAATTACTAAAAATACATTCTAAGTTTTGGTCAGATTTCAGGCTTACATTCTATCTAGTCGTTTTATTACCAATAGTTTGAAGCCTTTAATTTTGTATATAAATTCTAATATTACAACCTTATAAATCCTAAGTTAAACCACCTTATTCCTATCATTCTCTATGTATGACATTGTAAGGTTAATTAAGCAATCAACTAACTCTTCAAAAGTAAAACCCATATTTTGTGAAGTAAAAAAGTTCATCGTTAAAGCAATACTTGAATGAATCAAAATATAAACCATCATTTTCAAGTTTTTGATTTTTAATACTTCAGGATGCTTCATAGCATATTCAATGGCTAAAACATTGATCGCTTTTACAGCTTTTACATGGCTTGCTTCAGTACTATATTTAGAAGAAACACTAAGCCAATAAAAATATTTATTATTATCTTTTGCCAAAAATTCACCGATTTTTAAAAAAATTGTTC
>Ga0209795_10000393_pt1 | contig 35625 bp, 32 predicted proteins | sample AgamicOrMarz_FD_187166 | JGI IMG/M metagenome (GOLD analysis project Ga0209795, IMG submission 187166) | Agave microbial communities from Guanajuato, Mexico - Or.Ma.rz (SPAdes) (version 2) | ecosystem: Host-associated > Plants > Phyllosphere > Phylloplane/Leaf | place: Guanajuato, Mexico...
CGAACTGCTATAACTAAAAACAGAGTACGAGGAAAAGAGCTTTTTATATGAATGCGGAGCAGTTACAAAAAACATTGCGTGCGAGTCAGTACGCAGAACAAGTTTTAGGCTTGCATCAAGCTGTTTTAGAACAAGATTATCAAATAGATCAATTTACTGCACCGCTCTCGACCGAACAGATTTACCAATGTGTACAAACCACATTAGATGGGATTGGTGATGAAACGCTTTGGATGCGTGGATTGCGCATTTTACGTAGTCGATTAATGTTCCGCTGGATCTGGCAGGATGCCAATCAGCTTACCGATGTTGTTACACTTACTCGTGAACTTTCTGATTTTGCAGATGCCAGTATTTGTGCTGCAAAGGATTTTGCGCGTGTAGCACTTGTGGCGAAACATGGGGAGCCGTTAAGTTATTCTGGCAAAGTCCAAGACTTGATTGTGGTTGCCATGGGTAAACTTGGTGCTCAAGAGCTTAACTTATCGAGTGATATCGATTTAATTTTTGCCTTTGATGAGCAAGGCGAAACCAATGGCCGCAAATGTATCGATGTACAGCAGTTCTGTATTTTGTGGGGACAAAAACTCATTTATTTACTTGAGCACATTACCGCAGATGGTTTTGTGTTTCGAGTCGATATGCGCTTACGCCCTTGGGGGGATGGCTCGGCATTAGCGATTAGTCATGCCGCTTTAGAAAAATATTTAAGCCAGCATGGCCGTGAATGGGAACGTTATGCATGGATTAAAGCGCGTGTTGTAACCGGTGGTAAAGAAGGACAGGACTTGTTAGAAATGACTCGTCCTTTTGTATTTCGCCGTTATGTCGATTACACAGCGTTTGCTGCCATGCGTGATATGAAAGCGATGATTGAGCGCGAAGTTCTGCGTCGTCATATTGAGGATGATATTAAACTCGGGGCAGGCGGTATTCGCGAAATTGAGTTTATTGTGCAGGTGTTCCAGCTTATTTACGGTGGGTCAAAACGTGAGTTACAAGACCGTCAATGTTTAGTCAGCCTTGAGCATATTGGCGAAGCAGGTTTATTAGAAAAACAAGCTGTATTAGAACTTGAAGATGCATACCTGTTTTTACGCCGTGTTGAACATGCAATTCAAGCTCTTAACGATCAGCAAACCCAGTTATTGCCAGAAGAATTAGACCTAAGACAACGCATTATCGATACTTTGGGTTTCGAAAGCTGGAATGAATTTATTGATGTTCTTAATGAGAAACGTCAAAAAGTCAAAGTTCAATTTAAGCAACTCATTGAAGATACCAGCTCTAATGCAGCAACAGAGAATTATGGGCAGTTAGAGCAGCAGCTAGATGAAGTACTAGATGACAATGCGAAAAATCTGATTCATGAGTTCTGGCATGGGCATGCACTCAAAAAACTTCCTTCAAATGCTGTGCAACGTTTAAAAACGTTTTGGCCTCATTTAATTGAAGCGATCTTACAGTCAGAACACCCACAAACTGCATTATTACGTTTAATGCCGCTTATTGAATCGGTTATGCGTCGAACCGTGTATTTGGTGATGCTGATTGAAAGTAAAGGGGCTTTACAACGCTTAGTAAAAATGGCGACGGTTAGCCCGTGGATTTGTGAAGAGTTAACTCAATATCCGGTACTGCTGGATGAGTTTTTGTCGATGGACTTTGAACTACCAAAACGTAAGGACTTAGAGGACTCATTACGTCAGCAGTTACTTCGTATTGAGATTGATCAAGTCGAAGACCAAATGCGAGCGCTTCGCCTCTTTAAAAAAAGCAATGTACTCACTGTTGCTGCAAGTGATGTGCTAGCTGAAAGCCCTCTCATGAAGGTATCTGATGCATTAACTGATATTGCTGAAGTTAGTGTGAATGCAACACTTAATTTGGCTTATCAAACAGTAGCAAAACGTCATGGTTACCCGTGCGATGTGGATGGAAAACGCTGCTCACTCGACTATAAAGCTTTCGCTGTCATTGGTTATGGCAAAGTGGGTGGTATTGAGTTGGGCTATGGTTCTGACTTAGACCTTGTCTTTATTCATTATCTAGATGAACAAGCTGATACAGATGGAACGAAGTCTATTAGTGGCTTTGAGTTTGCGATGCGTGTTGCTCAAAAGTTTATGTCACTCATGACGACGCAAACACTCGATGGTCGTGTCTATGAAATTGATACACGCTTAAGACCGTCAGGAGAAGCTGGTTTATTGGTGACAAGTCTTAAGGCTTATGAGCACTATCAGTTGAAAAGTGCATGGCTTTGGGAGCATCAGGCATTGGTTCGTGCACGTTCTATTGCTGGTGATGAGGCGCTTTGCCAGAAATTTGAAATATTTCGCCGCGAGATATTGACTCAATCTAGAGATGAGGCTTATGTTCGTGAAGAAGTGTTGAAAATGCGTCAGAAAATGAAAGACCACCTAGGTTCGTCTTCTGAACAAAAAAAACATGGTATTTTTCATTTAAAACAGGACGCAGGTGGTATCGTAGATATCGAATTTATGGCACAGTATGCTGTACTTGCATGGAGCGGGACGAAACCCGATCTCGCCCATTATTCTGATAATGTAAGAATATTAGAAGATGCTGCTAAAGCAGACTGCTTATCCAGTGAAGATGCCACAGCATTAATTCGAGCCTATCTTAGTGAGCGTGCCGAAAGCCACCGTTTAGCCCTTGCAAATCAATCCATGCAAGTAAGCGCAGCGGACTGGCGTAGTACCCGTGCGGTCGTTTGCAATTTATGGCAAAGATTAATAGACCCAACCCCCTCGGTTGAGTTGGATAGTGAATGATTTTATAACAATTTGGAGTGTTCCATGAATTTGGCTGATCGTGATGGTTTTATTTGGCAAGATGGACAATTAATTGATTGGCGTGATGCAAAGATTCACGTTTTAACCCATACTTTACACTACAGTATGGGCGTATTTGAGGGTGTTCGTGCTTATGAAACGCCTAAAGGTACTGCCATTTTCCGTCTTCAAGACCACACAAAACGTTTGTTAAATTCAGCAAAAATTTATCAAATGAAAGTGCCGTATGATCAAGCAGCGCTTGAACAAGCACAAATCGATGTTGTTCGTGAAAATAAATTAGCTTCTTGCTATTTACGCCCACTCATCTGGATCGGTTCAGAGAAACTTGGTATTGCAGCAACAAATAACACAATTCATGCCGCTGTTGCAGCATGGGCGTGGGGTGCTTACCTTGGTGATGAAGCGATGGCGAAAGGTATTCGCGTTAAAACTTCATCGTTTACTCACCACCATCCAAACGTGACCATGTGTAAAGCAAAAGCATCTGGTAACTACACATTGTCAATTCTTGCTCACCAAGAAGTTGCACACTCAGGTTACGATGAAGCAATGCTCATGGACCCACAAGGTTATGTATGCCAAGGTTCAGGGGAAAACGTATTCTTGATTAAAGATGGCGTTTTACATACTCCAGATATCGCTGGTGGTGCACTTGATGGTATTACACGTCAAACAGTAATGACGATCGCTAGAGATCTTGGCTATCAAGTCGTTGAGCGCCGTATTACACGTGATGAATTCTATATTGCAGATGAAGCTTTCTTTACAGGTACTGCTGCAGAAGTAACACCAATTCGTGAGTACGATGATCGTCAAATTGGTGAAGGTTGCCGTGGTCCAATTACCACTGAAATCCAAAAAACTTTCTTTGATGCAGTTCAAGGTAAAAACCCGAAATATGAACACTGGTTAACTTACGTAAAATAAGTTAATCCGTTAACATAAAAAGGCGAACTTCGGTTTCGCCTTTTTTATTTTTTGGCTTAGGGAGCTTCTATGCATATTGTCTATGTGTCTGATGGTAAGGCAGGGCACCGCTCACAAGCATTAGGCTTGTTTCAGGCAATGCAAAGACAACAGCCAGAAACAACTTTTGAAGAGGTCCTAATTACTGATTTGCCGATTATTTTTTTAATTCAGGCACTTTTCTCTTCAAAAACCTCCTTATTTAAACAAGCGCCTGATTTTATATTTGGCGTGGGAAGTCATACACATTTTCGTGTTTGGTTACTCGGTAAAATTTTCAAAAAGGCTAAAACGATTATTCTAATGAAGCCGAGTTTACCGATTGGTTGCTTTGATTATGCTGTTATTCCAGAGCATGACGGCATTCACGCCGACAGCCATGTGATTGTCACACGTGGCGCATTAAATCCTATTCGTAATGAAAATCGACATCAAACAGCTAGAATCTTAATTGCCTTAGGTGGTTCATCTAAACGACATCAATGGAACCAAGATAAAGTATTAAGCAGTGTTAAAAAAATTGTTGAGAATAATCCAGACGCTGAAATTATTCTGACGACTTCACGTCGAACTCCAGCAGAGTTTGTCGATATTTTAAAGCAACAAAGCTTTGCCCAGCATTTACATATATTTCCGGTTGAGCAAACACCTCAAGGCTGGATTTTTGAGGAAATGCAAAAATCAGAAGCTGTCTGGGTGACAGAAGACAGCGTGTCTATGATTTTTGAGGCACTTACTGCAGGTTGTCGAGTAGGGGTGATGGCAATGGACCGTTTGAAAGACGACCGGATTACGCACTCAGTTGATCAAATGTTAGAATCAAAATTAATTTCACAGCAGACTTGTGTTGTACAGTTACCACAACCTTATGCTTTTAAAGAAGCGGACCGTGTGGCAACATATCTTTTATCAAAGAATTAAATTTTTTATTTTGAGTAAATAAATGAAAATATTGCATATTGCAAATTTTGGCTTTAATAAACAAGGCGCCCATTTTTACTGCACAGACCGTAAAATTTCTGCCGGATTAATTGAAAATGGCCATTTCGTTTATGATTTTAGTTTTCGTGACATGGCTCGTATGGGAACCATTTTTAAAACAAAAAAACTGGGTGCCAATTGGGCTAATAAAGAAGTTCTAAAGGTCGTTAATAATATTGAACCTGATCTGGTGCTCATTGGGCATAGTGACTTAATGAGTCCAGATGTTTTAAGACAAATTAAAGAATCTTATCCAAATACTAAAATTGCATTTTGGTATGTTGATCCGCTTTATCTTGAAAACAAACTCGACTTTGTCAAAGCATTCTCGCCGTACTTAGATGCTATTTTCTGTACAACAGGCGGAGAATATCTACAAAAGTTAAAACAGCCGCATTTAAGCGTGGCCTATTTGCCAAATGTCGGTCACCGTAATGTAGAAACACTACAGCAATTTTCAAATTCTAAAACTGACAAGACTTTTATTTTCTGCGGAGTGGTCTATAAAGAACCTGAGCGTGAAAAGTTCTTAAAGGACTTGGCAGATGCTTTGCAAAAAGGGCATGTAAACTATCAATATTATGGTTGTTTTGAACAACCCGGTGTTTATGGTAAAGCGTATTATAAAGTTCTCTCTGAAACAAAAATGGGACTTAATTACTCACGCCGTAATGATGTTACCTTGTATAGTTCTGACCGTATTGTACAACTGACTGGTAATGGTTTACTCACCTTTAGCCCACGAATTCCGGGCTTTGAGAAGCTCTACACCGAACAGGAAGTGGTGTACTTTGATGATCAGTTTGATTTGGCCAAGAAGATCCAATTCTTTGATCAAAACCCAGATCAGGCTGAAAAAATAGCGAAAGAGGGTTGGGAGAAAACACGTAGGTCTTTCAATGCTAAACGCATCACCCAATTTATGGTTGAAGTGACATTTAAGCAGCCCTTTTCAGAAGATTATGAATGGTCACATGAGGTTTATGCATGATGTGGTTTTTGTACGTTGCGGTAGGCCTATTAGTACTTGCTGCACTGTTATATGTGCTGGGTAATTATACTTTCTGGCTTCCGTTTCGTTCGAGTAAACTACCACGCATTGTGATGTTGCATCAGGTTACTCCTAAAGATGCAGCCTCGGGTATGAACATGCCTCCTGAAAAGTTTGAGCAACTCTTACAGTTGTTGACGCGTAAAAAGGCTACTTTTTGCTTTGTTTCTGAGCTTGAACAATACCGTAATCAAAAGAATGTCGTTGCTTTAAGTTTTGATGATGGCTTTATGGATAATTATCTTTATGCCTATCCATTACTTAAAAAATATAATGCAAAGGCAACCATTTATTTGGCGACGCAAATTGAAGGAATTGAAAAGCTAACTCATGAGCAAATCCATGAAATGGCCAAATCTGGTTTAATTGAGTTTGGTGCGCATACCCAACATCATGTGAACTTACTTAAGCTTGATGACCAAACCGCTTATGATGAAATGCTTCAGTCTAAACGTGACGTTGAAGCGTTAGTTGGAAAATGTCCGAGTTTTGCTTATCCATTTGGCCGATTTAACGAAAAGCACCAGAAAATGGCTCAAGAGATTGGCTTTAAAAACGCCGTATCGACTCGTAAAAAAATCGAAGCGTATGAAGTAAGTAATCAATTTAATATTCCACGTGTCAGCACGCATGGTGCCATGAATGCCTTACAGATGCGTATCGCCCTTGCTAAAGGACGTTATAAGTTATGAATAAAATTCCATGTAGTGTCTATATTGTCACCTTAAATTGTGGTGCTTGGTTAGAACGAACTTTGCAAAGTGTTAGTGAGTTTGATGAAGTAATTATTTTAGATTCGGGCAGTACTGATAATACTTATGAAATTGCTCAGAGTTTTGAAAATACGCAAATTTCACATCAAGACTGGCAAGGCTATGCAGGGCAAAAAAGTTTGGCTCTAGCAAAATGCCGAAATGATTGGGTACTCAATTTAGATGGCGATGAAGTCTTATCTAGCGAGTTAAAACAAGAAATTGTTGAGACCATCCAGCAGAACAGACTTGATGCATTAATCACACCAATTAATGATGTGTTCTTAGGTGTTCCGAACAGTAAACATACTAAAAAACATGCAAAAGTGCGTTTTTTTCGTAAGTCTAAAGGGCATTATGACCTTGCCAATAAAGTCCATGAAAATGTGATTGTAGAGGGAGAGTCTCAGCGTGCTCAACATGATATTTATCATTATGGCGAGTCGAGCATTTTCGTTAAGGTCGAAAAAAATAACCAATATTCCAACTTGAAAGCATTAGAGAAATACCAAAAAGGAAAGTCTCCAAGTGTGGCTAAATTGATTTTGGTGATGCCTGTGACTTTTATGAAGTCTTATTTTATTCGCCGTAGTTTCTTAAATGGTTGGCGTGGTTTCGTAAATAGTATGATTAACGCGTTTTATGCTTTTCTAAAAGAAGCCAAGCTGTTTGAACAGACCATGAATAAAGATAAAAATAAGTAGGCAAGCTATGAAAATTGTTCAGGTATTGGCAACTAGTGGTGGAATTGGTGGATTAGAGCAGCATACCTTTAACCTTGTTAATGAGCTCGCTTTAAACCATGAAGTACATGTGATTGCACATCCTTGCTATGTAGACAAGTTTAGCCAACAAGTACATTTTCATGCCGTCGATTTTGCACGTAGCCGTTGGAATATTCTTTTACTCTGGCAAATTAAAAATCTTATCCAGCAAATTCAACCCGCCATTGTTCATGCACAAGCAGGAAAAGCGGCTGAGCTGATTGCCCGCATTAAGCCATTTTTATCTGGTCCAAAGTTTGTAACGACTGTTCATGGTACTAAAAAGAATAAGTCTGTTTATTTAGCAGGTGATGCAGTTATTGCGGTGAGCCAAGCGCTCACGCAAGGCATCCCAGAGTCTAAAGCACACGTAGTTTATAACGGGGTATATCCTCAGCCCGTACTTACAACTGAAAATAAAGAAAAGTTACTTCAATCGATTCAAAAAGATTTTGCTGAGCTAGACACAAGCAAAAAAGTAGTTATGTGCATTGGGCGCCTAGAGCCAGTAAAAAATATCAGTTTACTGATTGAGTCGATGCAGCAGATTGATGCCAATTTATGGATTATTGGTGATGGTTCACTTCGAGCAAGTTTGGAAAAACAAGTCAGTGAATTAAACATGCAAAATCGGGTCGCTTTTCTTGGGTTTAGAACTGATGCTCGAGATCTGGTGCAGTTGGCTGATATTGTAGTTTTATCGTCTGACCGTGAAGGTTTTCCACTTGTTATGGTCGAAGCTTTACAGGCCGATAAAGCAATGGCTTCAACTAAAGTGAATGGTGTGATCGAGTGGTTGCCAGAACAATATCTGGCAGCAATTGGAGACGCACAAGGTTTAGCAAGAGCGATTCAATGTGCACTTCAACCAGAAGCACAAAGTGACTTTAGCCCGCTATATGCAAAAGCCAAGGCTGAACTGACTGTACCAGCCATGGCCGAGCAGACGTTTAATATTTATAAAGGCCTGCTAAAGACTTAATTATTTTTTGGTGTAAGGCGGATGGCATCGAGTACCACGAAGCTATCTTCAACATTAATAGTATGGCAACCGTCATCTGCTTGATTCCAGTCTGGTAAAACCACTTCTAGTAATTTTTCTTCATAAGCTGTAGGGCTAAGCTGAGTAATTGCTTTTAATTCGATATTGCCGCCATAACGTTTTAATGAATCTTGGCTTGGTCGAACAAGTTGCCCTTTATAAATAAAAGGTTTGCCTGCCATACGGAACTGCTGACTGCCTCGGCACACTGGATTCATTGGGTGCTCTTGCCAGTTAGGATTTAAAATATCTTCGGTAAAGAACAGATCTAAACGGTCACCAAATTTCTTACAATCACGACGCGTTGAGGTAAAAAGATACCATAAGCCCTCATGGTAAAAAGGGGTGCTATCGACTGCTTCGATATTCTCGATCAGATTAGAATGCTTTTCCCATTTCAGTGGAAACTCAGTACATTTCCAAAGTTCAATTGTTTTATTGGCCGATGTTTCAGGGACCATGTACCAAGTGTTATCTATTTTAAATACACAAGGATAGGAGAGGTGATAATCAAGTTTTAAAATAGTTTCAGGCGGTGTGTAGGTGCCATCTTTAAAGACTTCTAAAACAGAAAGAAAACCTACCGGATGTTCGTCATCAACTTCTTCAAAAAAAATGAAATGACGACCATTTTCATAAGCATAAAAGCTGTCTGCAAATGTAAACTTTTTAGGGGAATGGATCTCAAAGAGAGAATCTAGTTGCTCAAGTGTAGTAAACGGTTGTTCTAACCAGCCAAAACGCATATACCAATGAGAGTCAAAAGATTTTGCTTTTTTTGCTTGTTGGTATTTATACCATTTTTTTTGAATCAGGCGATTTAGCATTAAATTTTACACTCGATATAACTATAATTAGATAGACTATCCCTGACTCATTTTAACATTTGAATGAAATGAAAAAATATTTAATCAGTATTGAATCTGCTAATAGTGAACGTTTAAAAAAGTTGTACTCTCAAGCAACATTTTACAAATATCGTGATGAATTTAAGCAGTTTGGGGTAATCGGTAAGAATTTAAGCGTCAGTGAATATTTTCAACAAGGTGTAGCAGGCAAGAAAAAACCGATGACGCCTGGTGAGCTTGGTTGTGCCATGTCTCATATTGCTGCACTAAAGGATTTTTTAAACTCCGATAAAGAATATGCAATTATTTTTGAAGATGATGTGATCGAGCGTTTTGAAATTGATTTCCAAGACTTAGAAAAGCACATTAGTTCTTTGAATCTAGGGCCTTGCTTTTTTCTAAGCTTGGGCGGTATTCAAATGAAAATATGCAATCGCGTTCGTGGAAAATTTTTACCCGAAGAGTTGTATAACCAGAAAATTCTAAAAGTTGATTACGATTATCTCGAAAAACTAGCCTATGCGTATGCCTATGTTGTAGACCGTAAAATGGCACAAATGTTGGTTGATTATCATCAGCCGATAAAAATTTATGATCACTGGCAAGACCTTGTTGGACGAGGTGATTTTAGTTTCTATGTCAGTTTTTTATTCGATCACCCGATCATCGAAAATAATGATGCTTTAAGTTATTTAGAAAAGGAAAGAAGCTTAATTACTCCTATTTCACAAGATGACAGTGATTTGTTACGTTACCTAAGAGTTAAACTAAAGAAATATATACTTAATAAATATATAATTTAGTCGTTTTTTTAGATTTTCTTACTAATTTTATGACTAAGCAAAAAAATATTATTATCGGGTCAGCAACTGGATACAGCGCTGACCTCATTTCTTCTTTTGTATATTCTTTGGAAAAGACAGACTTTGATGGCATTTTGACTTTAATTATCTATAAAGAGCAAATGCCAGAGTTTGTTAATGCATTTTCAGATATCAAAAATTTTAAAATTGAATTTAAAGTTTCAACGATTGGGAAATTTAAATCGAAGTCAAAATATTCAGGTATTTATAAGTTTAAGTTTATAAAAAATATTCTTAAGAAAATTATTGGATTAACTGTAAATGAAGCAGTTCCTGATTCAAAAATAAAAGCACTTAAAATCACAGGCTATCCGCATGTGAGTCGCTTTTTTGAATATAAAGAAGTTGTAGAAAGGCATCCTGATGCTTCACATGTGCTGCTTAGCGATGTGCGAGACGTTTTTTTTCAGGGTAATCCTTTTAAAGATCTCGGCAAAGGGCTCTTTGTTGGTATGGAAAATCCAGATTATACGATAGGCACTGAGCAATATAATCAAAAATGGATTATCGATGCGTATGGAGATGGTTTTTATAATAGTGCAAAAGATGAGCAGGTTTCGTGCTCAGGCGTCACAATTGGAGATATGAACTCGATTAAAGTCTATATCAATAAAATGATTGAAGAGTTCTGCAAACAGCCATATCAAAAAATGTCTGAAAGAATTTATGATCAGGCAATGCATAATAAATTATTAATTACCAATGATTTAGCAGATGTAACTCGCTGTCAGCCATTTGAGTCTATTATTGTAACTCTTGGATTATATCCAATAGATCGAATTACGATTAATGATCAAGGTCTTATTATCAATCGTAACCAAAAAATCATTCCTATTGTCCATCAGCATGACAGACATCCGGAATTGATACAGTTATGCGATAACTATATTGGGAAATAAATTTTAGGATTATCTAAATTTTATGAGGGGAGGCGGATATTAATTTTTATCCGCATTTCCTTTTAATACCATATAAATCAGCGCAACAAAAATAAGCAATGCACCTGCTAAGCTACTTACGCAGAAATAAAGAATACGTTGATTTGTAGTGATGTTAAATAATTCATTTGCAAGGATATAGCGCATGAAAAACCACTGCGCAAGAGAGAATACAATTACGATTAAAGCATGTCGACGTACATCAGGGCGCATTGCCATAATGAATCACCAAGGGAGAAAAAGTGGTGATATTATGCCATTTGCCCACTCTCATCTCAATAGAGTTTAAATTGCCTCAATTGTGTAGAAAAATTAAAATTATGAATAAATTGTGAATTTTTATTAACATTAATAAGCCTTGAATTCCATTTTTTATCTGAGATTTTCTAGTAAATTTCTGTACTTATTTGGATATATGTTTAATGCAGCCTGTTGATTTTGTAATGATTTGGGTGGACTCAACCGATACGAAATGGCAGCAACAATACATATATTATAAATCCAAAGAAACTAAAACAAAGGTGGTTGAACTTGTTGATCAATGCCGCTATCGCGACTGGAATAATCTTCATTACTGGTTTCGATCAGTTGAGAAATTTTGCCCGTGGGTTAGAAAGATCCATCTGGTGACTTGTGGTCATTTCCCTGAATTTTTAGTTAAAAATCATCCTAAGTTAAATTTGGTCACACATGATCAAATCATGGAATCAAACTGTTTACCGACATTTAACTCACATGCTATTGAAATCAATATTCATAAAATTAAGGGACTAGCAGAACATTTTGTTTATTTTAATGATGATACCTTTATCAATAGGCCTTTAGAGCCTGAGTTCTTTTTTAGAAATGGTTTACCTTGTGATGGTGTGCGTTTACAGCCACTTATGGTCGTAGGTGAAGAGAACTTTCTAGGCGCCGTTGCCCTAACAGATGTTGCGATTATTAATAAGCATTTCGATAAGCGAAAATTACTCCATAAAAATCCCTATGCACTTTTTAACTATCGCTATTCTATGAGCAGTAATTTGGGTAATTTTTTAAGTTTATATAACCGAAAATTTTCAAGTTTTTATAGTACTCATTTGCCTCAACCTTTTTTGAAATCGGTATTTGAAGAAGTTTGGAAAACTGAAGAAGCTTATTTAAAAGAAGTATCAAGTCATCGATTTAGACAGCCTTTAGATGTTAATCAGTATCTTTTTCGATTGTGGCAGTTGTGCTCATCTCGTTTTTATCCTGTCAATATATTTGAGCGTGGACAAAACTTTAACTTAAGGCTACAAAATCTTCCTGAAATTAATCAGGTTATTAAGAATGAACAACTTCCACAAATTTGTCTAAATGACGATGAACACGTGGTCGATTTTGAAAAGCTTAAAACAGAAATCATTCAAATTTTTGATCAAAAATTTAAAACGCTCTCAAGTTTTGAAAAAGAAATATCCCATTGAAATTTGAAAATTAATAAATAAAAAACCCTGCATAAGCAGGGTTTTTTAATTTGAGAATCTAAAAATTATTTAGATTCTTCAGCTTTTGGCTTTTCACGTAAGCGGATGCCCAAGTCACGAAGCTGATTTGCCTCAACAGGAGCAGGTGCTTGAGTAAGTGGACATTCAGCAGTCTTCGTTTTAGGGAATGCAATAACGTCACGAATAGAAGTCGCGCCAGTCATTAACATCACTAAACGGTCAAGACCAAATGCCAAACCACCGTGAGGAGGAGCACCGTAACGAAGTGCGTTAAGCAAGAAGCTGAATTTCTCTTCTGCTTCTTCATCAGAAATACCAAGCGCTTCGAAAATCGCTTTTTGCATTTCTAATGTATAAATACGTAGAGAACCACCACCAACTTCAGTACCGTTCAATACCATGTCGTAAGCAACAGAAAGTGCTTCACCTGGATTGCTCTTCACTTCTTCTACGCTTGATTTTGGTAGAGTGAATGGATGGTGAACAGAAGTCCATTTGCCATCGTCAGTTTCTTCAAACATTGGGAAGTCAACAACCCAAAGTGGAGCCCACTCACAAGTTGCAAGATTCAAATCATGGCCAATCTTCACACGAAGCGCGCCCATTGCATCATTTACAACTTTAGCTTTATCAGCACCAAAGAATACGATATCGCCATCTTGCGCACCAACACGTTCCAACAGTTCAAGTACGATCGGTTCAATGAATTTCACGATTGGAGATTGAAGACCTTCAATTCCTTTAGCGAGTTCATTAACTTTGATGTAAGCCAAACCTTTTGCACCATAGATGCCAACGAATTTGGTGTATTCATCGATTGCACTACGTGGCAATGAGGCTGCACCCGGAACACGTAAAGCAACAATACGGCCTTTAGGATCTTTTGCAGGACCCGCAAATACTTTGAACTCTACTTCTTGCATTAAGTCTGCAACGTCAACGAGTTTCAACGGAATACGCATATCAGGTTTGTCTGATGCATAGTCACGCATTGCATCTGCGTAAGTCATACGTTGGAATTTATCGAATTTAACGCCAAGAAGTTCATCGAACATCTTCACAGTCAGGACTTCCATTAAGTCCATAATGTCATCGTCACTCATGAACGATGTTTCAACGTCGATTTGAGTAAATTCTGGTTGACGATCAGCACGTAAGTCTTCGTCACGGAAACATTTCGCGATTTGGTAGTAACGATCAATACCACCCACCATCAACAATTGTTTGAATAATTGTGGTGATTGTGGAAGTGCATAGAAACTGCCATTTTGTACACGACTTGGTACTAAGTAGTCACGCGCACCTTCAGGTGTTGCACGTGTCAAAATAGGTGTTTCAACGTCTAAGAAACCATTATCTTCGAAATAGTTACGAATAAGATTGGTTAATTTAGAACGGAAGCGTAAACGATCCAACATTTCAGGACGACGAATATCTAAGAAACGATATTTCAAACGAATTTCTTCAGAAATATTGGTATTTTCATCATTTAACGGGAATGGAGGTGTTTCTGAAGTGGCAAGAACTTCGATGTCTTTACCTAAAACTTCAATTTGACCACTCACCATGTTGGCATTTTCAGTACCTTCATAACGGCGACGAACACGACCTGTAATTTTTAATACATATTCAGAACGTGCTTTATCTGCAGTTGCAAATGCTTCTGGAGTATCTGGGTCAATAACCACTTGAACGAGACCATCACGGTCACGCATATCAAGGAAAATAACACCACCATGGTCACGGCGACGATGTACCCAACCGCATAGTGTAACGGTTTGGTCGATTTGGGCTTCAGTTAAAGAGCCACAGTAATGAGTTCGCATCATAATGAAGATTATCCAAACTATATTGGCTGAAAAGACGGATGCGTAAACCGCGCACCGTCAAAAAAAATAAGTTTTCGATTATGCCTTGTTGCATGGTTTGTCACAAGAAGTAGATCTAAAAACCGCAGAAATTAACCTGAAAATGAGCAATTTGGCAGCAAGTTTCCTGATTCATCCCATTCTTTGTTGCCGATCTAAAAACAAGAATAATAAGCATCCTAAGCTAAAGGTACTTAACCAGCCCTGCATAAACTCATTAATTGAACGGCCTGTAAAATAATAGGTATCAGCATGCCAAACCTCATGAGGAATGTAGCGGGCATAATCCCAAAAAGAAAATAAACCCAAGAGCGTAGATAGAATAAATAAAGACCATGCAAAAATTTTAATTTTTCTACTTACTTTCCAATGCTGTTTATAGCGCTGGTAATAGTGAAGGCACATCCAAGCGAGAAAAGGTAAAGCAAGAGCAGAAGAGCCTAGTTGCAAAAGACGATGTAATGGATATGGACGTCCAAAAAGATGAACTGTTGTCGCTAATACATCTTTAAATACAAAGGTCCGAAAGTCTGCATGCGTTAAACCATCCCAAATCAGATGAGTCGCTATGCCGATGATGAGTGCAAATATGATTCCAATAAAAAATATAGAAATACGTTTTAAAGAATTGAGCGCAAGATCATGTTGCACACCAAAAAAACGGTACACCACTGGACGATAAAGAAAATACCAAACTGCACAAAAGACGAGGCCTAATGCAAGGTTGGGATAAATCAGACCTTTCCATTGGTGCGTTAGCATGCTGGATTGAACTGTAAATAAGCGGTAAAGATCGGGTGTCATACTCCCAATGGCTAACGCAGCAATCGGTAAAGTGTTTTGGCTAAGCTTAGATAAGGGAGGAGCTATAACGGCATGAGAGATGGTAAAAGGCATTAGAAATCAAAAATTACTCACATCATTTAGTTGACCAGTCTAACGAATCGTCTAATTAAAAATGTTTTTTATTGCAATACAATCGAAATGTTATAATATAACAAAAATAAAACATATCGTGATTCGGGACACATCCAATGCAGTTTTATAAAAATATTTTGACCTTATCCATTTTAGCTGTCATATCAGTTCCTTCGTTTGCAGCAGAGAGTGAAAATGTTGAAAAGTTAGAAACTATTCGAATTAAAGCTCATCCACTTGAGCAAACTTCACAAGATTTTGCAGTTGCAGATACTGTTGTTGATCAAAAGCATTTATCGCAAGGTGCTGCCACCATTGGGGATGCGCTGAGTAGTGAAGTAGGAATTTACGCTAATCAGTTTGGGGCTGGTTCGAGTCGTCCAGTCATCCGTGGACAAGATGGGCCACGCGTTAAAGTACTTCAAAATTCATCAGAAAATATTGATGTCTCGACTTTGTCTCCTGACCATGCGGTAACTGTAGATCCTGTGCTTGCAAAACAAGTCGAAGTGATTCGAGGTCCTTCAACTTTACTGTTTGGTGCTGGAACTGTGGGCGGTTTAGTTAACGTTATTGATAACAAGATCCCTACGCAAATGCCTGAAAACGGCTATGAAGGACAAGTTGGCTTACGTTACAACACTGGAAGTGAGGAAAAACTGGCGAGTGCTGGTGTAACTGTAGGTTTGGGTAGTCAAGTGGCTTTACGTGTTGAGGGGTTAACACGTGATGCGAATAACTACATTGCGCCGAATTATATTCATGAAGGTGAAAAAGAGCGCCGTGTAGACAATACTTTTGCTCAAGGCGATTCAGTTAATGTCGGATTGTCTTGGATTTATGACCGTGGTTATACGGGTATTTCTTATAGCAACCGTCGTGATCAATATGGCCTACCGGGGCATAGTCATGAATACGAAAGTTGTAGCGCTCATTTAACAGGTACACCACATTTGCATTGTGGAGACCATGAGCATGAAGATGGTGAAGAAGCTCATGATCATGGACAAGAAGAACATGGTCACGAACATGGCGGTCCATGGATTGACTTAAAATCTGAGCGTTATGATTTTAAAACTGAGTTAAATGATCCGTTTGCAGGCTTCCAAAAGTTACGTGCACAAGCGAGCTATACCGACTATCAACATGACGAAATTGAAGAGGGAGCAATTGCAACCCGATTCCAAAACAAAGGCTATGATGGGCGTGTTGAGTTAGTACATAACCCAATTGCAAGTTGGGAAGGGGTGATCGGTGCACAGTTAGGCCAGCAAAAACTGAATTTAACTGGTGAAGAAGCATTTATGGCACCGACCACTACCAAAAAGTGGAGTGTATTTGCTTTAGAACATAAACAATGGAAAGACGTACACTTTGAGCTTTCTGCACGTGCAGATCAGCAAGAAGTTGATGTAGACGATAACTCTAAACAAGATTTTGATGGCTCTGCATTTTCTTACGCAGGTGCTGCGAATTGGGAGTTTGCACCGAACTACAAACTTTCTTTTGTCGCTTCACATCAGGAACGTTTACCTTTAGCTCAAGAGTTATATGCAAATGGTGGGCACTTTGCGACAAATACTTATGAGTTAGGAAATGATCAACTCAGTAAGGAAAAATCGAATAATGTTGAGTTAGGTTTGCATTTTGATAATAACAAACTTGATTATCATCTGCATGTTTACCATAACTGGTTTGATGACTACATCTATGCACAAACCCTTGACCGTTATAAAGACTTCCGTTTAGTCCAATATACTCAAGATAAAGCACGTTTCTATGGTGCTGAGGGTGAAATTGGTTATCAAATTACACCAATGTACAAGATCAGTGCTTTTGGTGATTATGTGCGCGGTAAAATTGATGCAGAAGGTAATGCTCCGCGTATTCCAGCAGGACGTTTAGGTACTAAAGTTGACGCAGATTTTGGTGATGGTTTTAGTGGTTCTGCCGAGTATTATCATGTCTTTAACCAAGACAAGATCGCAGCTTACGAGACCGAAACTGAAGGCTATAACATGCTCAATCTTGGGGTGGCATATTCTGGGCAATATGGTGCAAAAACAGATTATCGTGTTTATATGAAAGCGAATAACTTGTTAGATGACACGGTTTATCAACATGCATCTTTCTTATCAAATATTCCACAAGTTGGACGTAATTTTACGGTAGGTGTTGATTTTAGTTTTTAAGGCTTTAACACGAAACTAAACTTGAAAAATCAATCCAAAAGACCTAATTTGAAACCATCAAGTTAGGTCTTTTTTATGCGTATTTTTCAACGAATTCATCAAAAAATAAATTGGTCAGGGCGTCGTTATATGGCGATATTACTTTGCGTTGTTGCTATTGCATATCTTGCATCAGCAATTTACCACACAGTAAAACCATTGCCACAAGGGATTAACTTTAGTGGCAAGCTAAGACATGCCGATGTCAAATTTTTAGCAGATAAAACCTACCTTGATGCAAAAGGGCAACAACAGGTTGATCAGCACATCTTTGATGAAATCTTGAAAATGATTGATGAGGCAAAAACCACAGTTGTGGTCGACATGTTCTTGTTTAATTCAGAAGTGGGTGACTCAAAACTGAAGCAAAGGCCATTAATGCAAGAGTTAACCGATGCATTAGTCAGTAAAAAAAGACAGAATCGCCAAATCCAGATTGTATTAATTACTGACCCGATTAACTCAGTATATGGTGGTTTAAGCCCTGAACATTACCGCCAGTTACGTCAAGCGGGTGTTGATGTGATTGAAACCAATTTAGCTCCTTTACGTGCTTCTAATCCGTTCTGGTCAGGCTTATGGTATATCTGCTGTCAGAATGTTGGAAATAACCCTGAAAAAGGCTGGTTGCCAAATCCATTCGGTGAGGAAAAAATTACACTGCGCAGTTATTTGAACTTATTTAACTTTAAGGCCAATCACCGTAAAACTGTAGTCGTCGATACCGATACTGGTTGGAAGTCACTGGTGACTTCAGCAAATCCGCATGATGGTAGTTCTAGACACTCAAATGTTGCATTAGTTGTAACTGGAGCGACAGCCGCAGATGTTTTACAATCTGAAGCCGCGGTTGCGCGAATGTCAGGTAGTAGTTCTCCATCGCTCATTTTAGGTGACTTTGAAAAAGACGTAACCAAACCTCAAGTTCAAGTGTTAACTGAAGGGGCGATTTATCAATCTGTATTAAAATTGATTAACTCGGCTAAGCCTAAAGAGCATCTTGATTTAAGTATGTTCTATTTATCTGAACGCAAGATTATTCAGGCTTTAAAAAAGGCTCAAGATCGTGGAGTTGTAGTTCGCGTTTTACTTGACCCCAATAAAGATGCTTTTGGCCGACAAAAGAATGGTATTCCAAATCGTCAGGTAGCTTCAGAGTTACATGCAGCGGGTATTCCAATTCGTTGGTGTGACACACATGGTGAGCAGAACCATAGCAAAATGATTTTGAAATATAATGCTCAACACGCTGAGTTAATTGTAGGATCTGCTAATTTTACGGCCCGTAATTTAAAAAATTACAACCTTGAAACGGATATGCTGGTTGTGGGTAAAGTTCAAGATCAAGTCTTTAAGGATGCACAAGATTACTTCAATACCTCTTGGTCAAACCTACAAGGTAGACAGATGAGCGTGGATTACGCGAAGTATGCAGATGAGTCTAAAGTGAAGTATTGGATTTATCGTTTTATGGAATGGTCAGGTTTGTCGACTTTCTAATTCTATTTTTTATATAAACGTTGAGGCTATGTGTTCACGACGGAGTCTTAATTAGTTTGATTCTAAACTCGGAGCTTATTCGTTACCGTGATTTTGTACAAAATTGGCAAGGTGATTGGCGACATGGATGTCGCCGTTTCACTGTGTTGCAGGGAGGCAACATCAGTGAAACAAAGGTTTTTGTCACTTTTGACCTTTCAAAAGTGAGGCATTAGCCTATACAAAAGATATTAGAACATCACTGTAAGTAAAGGCTGTTCCATAAGTCCGATTTAAGGCGCTGGAGGAATCAACTGATCCAAAGTCTTATCATCTAACTTTTCCAATTCACTCAAATCAGTCTTAATTTTCCACTGCGCTTCATCTTCTACAGGATTTGGTAAACGTGCCTCAAGCCAGTCACAGACCACATCTGGGTTAAACTCAGGATGATTACACTGAATAATCCACGATAAGAAGTCTTTCGCTTCACCGTTCATGTAAGGCGGTGGAGAAACAGGGAAGAATAAAGTCGGTAGACGTTCATTCGTCGAAAGATAGTTTAAAACATGTCCTAATTCTTGAACTGTTTGCCATGCTAGCGGATGTTCTACATCAATACTGAACTTAAACCACCAAGCATGTTCACCATCTGCTCCATGAGCCATGATACGGGCTTCTTGTACGGTTGGAACTTTGCAAAAAAATTGATGAAGACGTTCAAAACTGATTTCAGACACAGCAATTGACCTAGTTTGAAAAATGGTAATGGTAGCACAGATACAGATTCTTCATATTTTCTTTATAGTCATTACAAACAATATCAATCAAAGCTGTTTTATTCATGGTTTCTCCTTGACTCTCTTTTAATCTAGCTTCAGATCAAGATAAAAGGAAATAGGTCATGAAAAAGCCAATCGTTCTTGTACTTTCAACATTAATGTTGGGTATGTCAGCTACTGCGATGGCCGATACAAGTCATCGTTGGGATAATAATCATGGTAAAAACTATGATCGATATGAGCATCGTGATGACCGTCGTCATGACTACCGAAATGATCACCGCGCTCCACAGTGGTCAAATGCCGATCGTGGTAAGCACTATGGCCGATATGTAGCATTTAAACGTGGTGATCGTGTTCCAGCAGAATACCGCAATAGTCGCTATTATGTTTCAGACTGGAGATCGCATCGTTTGTATGAGCCACCACGTGGATACCGTTGGGTTAAAACACCGAACCAATATTTACTCGTAGACTCAAAACACCAAATTTATCGTGTCCGTTAATTTTGAAATATAGAATATATAAATGGCCTCAATATTGAGGCCATTTTTTTATGCTAATTCATCATCTTGAGGCTGAGGGGGCTTTAAAGGCGTTGGTGTTTTTGCATGTTTCTCTTTCATTACTGAAGGATAGTTCCAAGATGCAAAACGAACAACCAAGATAGACAGAGCTAAAATAAGTATCGAGCCGGTAATAATGACTTGGTCCATATCCGCTTTATGATCATGTTGGATATCGGAAATGAGTAGGCGGGTTAATGCTGTAATCGCAACATAAATAAGAAAGCGTACAGGCATATGGTTGGTTTTAAAGTAAATTCCAACCATTGCCCCAAGTTCTAAATATATAAATAATAATAAAATATCATCAATTGAAGCATACTTTTTGACTGTTAAAATTTCAAAAACAGTATTGGCTGCGGACCAAGCCACCATACATCCAATAATAAACAGGGCTAAATAGTGGAAGGCTTCTACGGCGTAATGACCAAAACGGTCAAGTATTCGCTCGTATTTTTTAGGATCAGGCATAGTAAGATCTTTTGTTTGTTTCTTAATGTTTAGAAATTAAACAAATTTCATGCCAATTGAAATAGTAAATATAAAATAAAAAAACGCCTGAATTTTCAGGCGTTTTTGTGGAAAACTTAATTAAGCTTGATTTGTAAAGTAATCCTCACTAAAGCCCATAATTAAGTCTGAACCAGCTTTAATCTTAGCAATTCGCGCATCAATATCTGGCAAGATACGCTCAACAAAGTACTGAGCCAAAGCAAGTTTGTTTTGGTAGAAATCACCAGACTTATCTTTAGCAGCGGCAGCAATTTTCGCAAACATATACGCGAAGCTGAGTAAGCCCACTGCATGTAAATAATCAACCGCAGCTGAGTTCGGGAAATCTACATTTTCAGCAGCTTGTTCAATAATAAACTGAGTGATCGCTTCAATTTCAGTGGCAGCATCTAAAGTTGCATCTTTAATGAAGTTTAAATCTGTGTCTAAGTCATTTGCGAAGTCACGAATTTCAGTGATGTATTCAGCAATGAACGCACCGCCACATTTAATGGTTTTACGACCAATTAAATCTTGAGATTGAACGCCGTTAGTTCCTTCGTAGATTTGAGCAATACGAAGATCACGGATACATTGTTCCATTCCCCATTCACGGATATAGCCATGACCACCGAACACCATCTGAGCATCTAAAGTTGCTTGGAATGCTGTATCTGTAAGGTAAGCTTTTGCAATTGGAGTTAAAAGCGCAACGCGGTCATTGGCTTTTTTCACTGCTGCTGCATCAGTTGAGAATTTAGTGATATCGAGTTGTTGACCTACATACACTGCAAAAGCACGAGATGCTTCATTATTTGCACGTGCGTTTAACAACATACGACGTACATCACCATGGACTAAAATGCTGTCAGCAGGTTTATTTGGTGATTGGACACCAGTTGCGCTACGGCCTTGTAAACGATCAGTCGCGTATTGAGCAGCATTTTGATAAGCAAATTCAGATGCACCTAAACCTTGAATCCCCATTGATAAACGTTCGTAGTTCATCATAACGAACATGGCAGCAAGACCTTCGTTCTCTTTACCAACGAGGTAACCTTTTGCTCCATCAAAGTTCATCACACAAGTTGCAGATGCTTTGATACCCATTTTATGTTCAATAGAGCCTGGACCAACATGGTTGCGGTCGCCTAAAGAACCATCTTCATTTACAAGGTACTTCGGTACAATAAATAGCGAGATACCACGTGAACCCGCAGGAGCATCTGGAGTTTTAGCAAGGACCAAGTGAATGATGTTTTCAGCTAAATCGTGGTCACCGCCAGTGATGAAGATTTTAGTACCTGTAATGTTATAAGTACCGTCTTCATTACGTTCTGCTTTAGTTTTGATAATACCTAAGTCAGTACCGGCATGTGGCTCGGTTAAGCACATTGTGCCTGACCATTCACCTGAATAAATCTTAGGTAAATATGTTTCTTTTTGCTCTTGAGATGCGTAGCTGCTTAAAGCCATACCTGCACCCACTGAAAGAAGCGGGTAGAGCATAAATGATGGGTTAGTTGCAAATAACATTTCATCAGAAAGAACGGTGAGCATTTTTGGCATGCCTTGACCGCCCCATTCTTCATCGGCACCTAAGCCAATCCAGCCACCTTCTGCATATTGACGAAATGCATCTTTAAAACCAGCTGGTGTGAACACCTCGCCGTTTTCATAGCGAGCGCCTTCTTCATCACCAGTACGGTTTAATGGATGAGTCACGTTCTGAGCAAATTTAGCCATTTCTTCTAAAATTGCTTCAGCTGTTGCAGCATCTACATGAGCGAGTTTCTCATTAGACTGCCAAAATTGTTCTGCTTTAAATACATCATTTAAGATGAATTTCATATCAGCTAAAGGAGCATTGTAAATTGGCATAATCGTTCACCTTTTTTGTGCACATTGGCCTGTGCTAGATATCCTGTAAAACGAAATGGATATGGAATTTAAAGTGTAAATTTATCATTGATTTTATAAAAAAAGGACCGTCAAAACTGAGCAGTCCTTTTTTGTTTTTTAACATTGCATATCGCAACTAACTATGGTTAGAAAGCGAAATGTTCAGCGTCTAATGACATCAATGGATCTAGACCACCTGCAATAACATCTACATGAGAACGTACACGTGGCAAGATTTTCTTGAAGTAGAAGCGAGCAGTAGTTACTTTCGCATTGTAGAAGTCAACATCGGTAGTACCGGCTGCTAATTTCTCTTGTGCTACAAGCGCCATACGAGCCCATAGGTAAGCTAAAGTGATATAACCTGAGAAGTATAGGTAATCTACAGCAGCAGCGCCTACTTCATCTGGGTTTTGCATTGCGCGCATACCGATTTGCATAGTCAGATCGCCCCATTCTTTGTTAAGAGCCGCAAGCGGTTCAACAAATTCTTTCATAGCAGCGTTGTCTTTGTTTACTTCTAAGAATTTATGGATGATCTTAGTGAAGTCACGTAGCATTGCACCTTGAGTTTGCAATACTTTACGACCTAACAAATCAAGTGCTTGAATTTCAGTTGTACCTTCATACAAGCAAGCAATACGTGTATCACGTACGATTTGTTCCATGCCATGCTCAGAAATAAAGCCATGACCACCGAAGACTTGTACACCGTGCTTAGCAGATTCAGAACCTGTTTCAGTCAAGAATGCTTTCGCAATTGGAGTTAATAAAGACAAGATGTTGTCAGCAAACTTACGCTCTTCTTCTGTTTCACCTTTTTCAACGATATCAGCGTATTGAGCAAGTAAGTAAACAAGTGCACGACCGCCTTCAGCAAACGCTTTTTGAGTTAAAAGCATGTTGCGAACAGCAGGGTGAACAATAATTGGGTCTGCTTCTTTTTCTGGAGCTTTAGGACCAGAAAGTGAACGCATTGCTAAACGTTCTTTTGCGTAAGTCAACGCACCTTGGAAAGATGATTCAGACGCTGCTAAACCTTGAACAGCAGTACCAATACGTGCTGTGTTCATGAAGGTGAACATACAGTTCAAACCACGGTTTTCAGGTCCAATCAAGTAACCTTTCGCTTGGTCAAAGTTAATGACACAAGTTGCGTTACCATGAATACCCATTTTGTGTTCGATAGAACCACAACGTACCGCATTACGTTCGCCAATAGTTCCATCTGCATTTACATGGAATTTAGGAACGATGAATAATGAGATACCTTTAGTGCCTTTTGGTGCACCTGGTAGGCGAGCAAGAACGATATGGATGATGTTCTCAGCCATGTCATGTTCACCAGCAGAGATAAAGATTTTCTCGCCAGAGATTGCATAGCTACCATCAGCATTTGGTTCTGCCTTAGAACGGATAATACCTAAGTCTGAACCAGCATGAGATTCAGTTAAGCACATCGTACCCGTCCAAACACCTGAAACAAGGTTTGGTAAGTAAGTATTTTTTTGTTCATCAGAACCGTGATGTTCTAATGTACGGACAGCTCCGTGAGACAAGCCTGGGTACATACCCCACGCCCAGTTAGAGCTACCTACCATTTCAGAAATTGCAATACCTAAAGAGTTAGGTAAAGCCTGGCCACCGTATTGTTCTTCTGCTGATAAAGACGGAAAGCCAAGTTCAATATATTTTTGATAAGCTTCTTTAAAACCTGTTGGAGTAGTAACTACGCCATCCTTCCAAGTACAACCTTCGCGGTCACCAACTTGGTTTAAAGGAGAAAGTTCATTTTCACAGAAATCTGCCGCAGCTTCTAAATATTGATCAACCAATTCACGGCTTACGTTACCTTGGAAATCAGGTAATTTTGCATAGTGTTCTTCAGCATTTAATAATTCATGCAAAACGAATTGCATATCACGTAAGGGCGCTTTGTATTGTGGCATATCGGGTTCCTCAATACTGGTGAAACCAGAGTTATAATCTTAATCTATGATAATGTGCCATGAGGCACCTTGGACTACTACATCGTGCAACAACTTGCATAACTGTACAAGCACCTCAGGACCTTTACTTTGTGACTGCAAAGTCAAGAAAAAAATACTTAAATGATGTAAGTGCTTTGAGTGTAAATACTTTTGATTATGTTTATATGATAGAAATAGTCAAAATCGTAAATAGTTATGTATAAGCAAAAGGCGCCTATAGGCGCCTTTTGTTTTATGATTTTTAGAGTTATTTTGCTTGAACAGCTGCAGGAGCAGGGGCATTGACGGGTAGTTGAGGACGTTTTGGTTCAAAACGAAGGTTACATGTCCCTTCAAGTGTTTTATCGCCAACTTGAACATTTACTGTTTGTCCATTGGCCTTGCCATCACAAGCTTTTTGGATTTGTTCAAAACGCGCTTTGCGTTCTGCACGATGTTGTTCCCATGCTGCTTTTTGTTCTGGAGTAAATTCACGGTGCTTCATACGGTGGTGACCCTCACGTGGGCCATCTTGCATCATTCCGCGCTCTGGCTTAGGTGGTTGAGTTGTCGATTGACACGCTGCTAAACTTCCCATTGTTACAATTGCCGCACTGAATAATGCAATTTTTGCCGTCATTTTCATATTTAAAGCCCTTTAATGTTGTGTTTTAAGATGGCTTAAAGATTAGATAATAAAGATGTAGAAACAATGGAGAGTTTTTCTTTTCGTTGTTGGTTACAATGCCAAATATAGCGTAAAAATGAGAGAGTGCTTTTGAACGTTCTACGTGTTCCCATTGCATTACGGTTATTTTTGACAGTCTTGCTCACCACATTACTTATTGCGACTGCAAGCTTGAGCGTTTTGCACTGGACAATGCAAAAGAACTTTGCCAAATATGTGGCTGACGTTGAAATGCAGAAGCTTGACCGTCTCATTACCAATTTGGGTGATGTCTATACGGTTTACCATGATTGGGGGAATGCGATTCAGGCACAGATTTTACAAATCGAAGGAACCGCGGCTCCCGATGACTACGATCGTCTCTCACAGTGGTGGCTTCGTCGTCAATATGACATTGCGATACAACAGCATTCTTTCGATGAACATGCCCTTATCAATATCTCACCTCAAGTTGCACCCACTAATAAAAATAGTATTTTTAGTGAGGAAGAGTTAAGAACGCTTGAGCAAAATTTACCTTCTCAATATCAACCCTTTGAAGGATTGCGTTTCCCTTTAAGTGCAAATCAGTTTCGTCCAAGTGATGATAAAAATAAATCAAAGAAGGGAAGCTTAAAAGATATTGAAACTCAAAATGGTAAGAAGCGTTTTATCGCTTTGCCAGACCGCTTAGGATTGAGTTCGCGTTTATCTCTATATGACGCGCAGCACCAGTTTGTAGTAGGTGAACCACCTTCTTCAGATCAGATGTCATTTCGCCCGATTATCTTAAACAACCAAGTTGTAGGATATTTGGGTTTAAAACCCGTTTTGGATAAAGAAGACGCTTTGAGTATTAACTTCTTTAGTAATCAAAAGCGTTATTTACTCTTAATTTATGCTTTAACTTTGTTATCAAGTTTAGTTGCAGCACTATTAATGGCAACTTATTTTAAAAAACCGATTCAGCGTTTATTAAATGCAACCAATGAATTAACCAAAGGAAATTATCAGCATCAGGTAGTCATTAAGCGAAATGATGAGTTGGGCGACCTATCCACTCAATTGAACCATTTGGCAGAGATTTTACATCAGCATGAAGAATCACGACGTCAATGGGTGGCAGACACTTCTCATGAATTAAAAACGCCGCTGGCTGTATTGCAAGCGCAAATTGAAGCCATGCAAGACGGGATTCGAAAAGCAACCCCAGAACATTTAGATGCGATGATGCGTCAGGTTTCAAGTCTGAAAAAACTGACCCAAGACCTTGCGGATTTGGCACAGGCAGATGCTCAGCAGCTCAAGTGTTATTTGAGCTCTGTAAATCCATGGGAAGTGGTATTACAGGAAGTTGAAAACTTTAAACCAAAACTTGAGCAGGCTGGGCTTGAAATTCAAGTTGAAGGAACAAGTTCTCCGCTATTATTAGATCGTGATCGGTTTAAACAGATTGTTGTTAATTTAATTAGTAATAGTATTCGTTACACAGAAACAGGTGGCAAAATTCATATTCATACAAGCCAGACTCCTCAAGAGTGGACTTTATATGTTGATGATAGCCCGTTTGGTTTAAGTGATGAGCAATTATCCCGTTTAGGTGAGCGCTTCTATCGTGTAGATGATTCGCGTACCCGTAGTACAGGTGGAACAGGGCTGGGCTTAGCTTTGTCTTGTAAAATTGCGCAAGCGCTTGGTGGTACACTTAGTTTTGAACATTCACCGTTAGGTGGTTTACGTTGTGTACTCACTTTCAAAAAGCAGAGTTAAATATAAAAGGAAAAATATCTCATGAAACATGTGATGTTGGTTGAAGATGAAGTCGAATTAGCGCATTTGGTACGTGATTATCTTGAAGCTGCCGGTTTTGAAGTAAGTATGTTTCATGATGGTCAGGATGCCTATGCGAGTTTCCAGCAACGTAAACCAAATTTGATGATTCTGGACTTAATGGTTCCACGAATGGATGGTTTGACCATTTGCCGTAAAGTTCGTGAGCAGTCAGATTTACCGATTATTATGGTCACTGCCCGTACCGAAGAAATTGACCGTGTACTAGGTCTCAACATGGGCGCTGATGATTATGTATGTAAGCCATTTAGTCCAAAAGAGTTAGTTGCTCGTGTACAAGCTGTGCTACGCCGTTTAGAGCGTAAGGCAGAGCCTGAACAAAATGATTCGTTCCGAATCGATAAAGCTCAACAAAGAATTTGGTATCAACAAAAATCGCTGAGCTTAACGCCAACCGAATTTCGCTTACTTGAGCTATTTTTAGAACATGTAGGGCAAGTGTATTCACGTGCACAATTATTGGATCATATCAATCCGGATAGCTTTGATGTTGCCGATCGCGTGATTGACAGCCATATCAAAAACTTGCGCCGAAAAATTAGTGAAGCGGCTGAAACTGGTAACCGTCATGAATGGATTCAAGCTGTTTACGGTGTAGGTTACCGCTTCGAATATCCTGAAGAGTAAGTCTTCATGAAAGTTATTCTGTGGATAACCACAATGTTATCCACAGAAAATGTGGATAAAAAATTAAGACGAACAACTCACTGCCACATCAGGCATATCGCTTGGTAACGGGCCTAAATCTTCCGGTTTTTCCAAATCTGGCTGTCTTGTGTAAGGATGGTTGAGTAGTTTAAATAAACGGTCAACTTCACTAAAATCATCACGTTCCGCAGCTTCAATAGCACGCTGCGCCATGTGGTTCCGTAAAACATAAACTGGATTTACTTTTTGCATATTGGCATCTAGCTCATCAGTATCTTGATGCTCACGGATGCTGTCATATTGGCTAATAAACGCATCAAATTGTCGAATATCAAGACAATCATCTCGTAAAGCTTTGTATTCTTTGTTTTGAAGACGAATAAAACTTTGCGTGTAATCGAGTTGTTCAGATTGTAAGATTCTTAAAAAAGCAAAACTACAATCAAGACTGTCTTTATGGAAATGAGGAAGCCCCATTTTTTGACATAAACCTTGCCCATAGTGCTCTAAAAAGATCGGTTCAAATTGTTCTAAGCAACGTGCTAACTCTTCTTTGAACTGATCTTTTTGTTCAGGTTCAGCAAGAGGAATTAAGTTGTTTAACCATGTCCATAAGTTCCAATGGCCTATACTTGGTTGATTTTGGTAAGTATACCGACCTTGGTAATCCGAGTGATTGTTGATCCAGTTTGGGCGAAAACGCTCCATAAAGCCATATGGACCAAAATCGAGTGTTGAACCTGTAATATTTAAGTTATCAGTATTCATTACACCATGAGCAAATCCAACCAATTGCCATTTCGCAATCATAATTGCAGTACGCTCAACTACCTTTTTGGCAAAAGATAAAATTGGATTTTCAGTTTCTAGGCATTCTGGATAATGCCATTCAATACATTTTTGAGTAAATTCTGACAGCAACTCAGGTGCATATTGATTAATCCATTCGAAGTGTCCTAAACGAATATGACATTCAGATGTTCTAAGTAGCATTGCACCTAACTCTAGTTTTTCACGCTGTACACCTTGAGTCGAGGTTGTAAAACCGACTGCATGACTAGAAGCGACGCCTAAAGCATTTAGCGCATGTCCTGCTAAATATTCACGGACCACAGAACGTAATACTGCTCGCCCATCTCCCATTCTTGAATAAGGCGTAGCGCCTGCACCTTTGAGATGAAGGTCGATGGTTTGGCCGTTTGTATTCAGTATTTGCGCAATCAGTAAACCACGACCATCACCAAGTTGTCCTGCCCATTGTCCGAATTGATGGCCAGCATAAACCATCGCAAGCGGAGGAAATTCAGTGAAAGTACGTTGTCCACTACAGATCTCAACCCATGCATTTTTATCGTCTTCTGACCATTGCAGTTCATCAGCCAATGCACTGTTAAAATGTCCTGCCTTTGCACCACGTAACGGTGATGGCTGCTGAACATGGAATAATTTAGACGGAAGTGAAGGGTAGAGCGGATTAAACTGCATAGGCTTAGCAAAATAAAGAGAGCGGATTTCACTATAACACAGTTAAAAAGCAGGCATAAAAATAGCTCCCGAAAGAGCTATTTTAGATCAGAATTTAATTTAGTCTGACACCACATTGGTATTCTTTTTAACACTACGCATAAGTGTTTCTAAGCATTCACGGTGATGACTTAGACGATGTTCAAGCAATTGGAAATCAACTTTAAGCTTATGATCCATTCTATGAATCTTTTCAGCCATTGCTGCTTTTTTAGCTTGTAACTCTTGTTCTTTAAGTTTTGCCCAATCATTTAAGGTGTGTGTAAATGCTTCGTACTCTTGTGCAATACGTTGCTTCATTTGAGTAATGTCTGCATTTACATCATGCCCATAAATAGCAAGGTCTTGTTCAGCATATTTAAATTTCATCGCCAATTCTGCTTTTTTAATATTAAAGCTTGGAATACGACGTAAATTTTTAGCTAAACCAATTTTAGAACATGACCAGATCAACCATTTTGTTGGGTCATACTGCCACCATTTAACACCATTACGATAGTCGTATTGGAAGATATGGTGATAGTTGTGGTAACCCTCGCCCCAAGTGGCAATGGCTAACCAGAAATTGTCACGTGCTGAGTTTTCGTCTGTATAAGGACGTTTACCAAACATATGGCAAAGTGAGTTAATAAAGAAAGTCACTTGATGACTGATGATTAAACGTACTAAACCACCCAAGAGTACTACACCCCATAGGTCGCCAGTCGCCCAACCGATTAAGCCTAAAATACCAACATGAACTGCAACTACCAGTAAACCATAGTATTTATGTTGGAACATGACCAATTTATCATTGAGTAGGTCTGGTGCATTTTTAAAATCTGGCTCAGATGGTGAATGATCGCGGATCATCCAACCCATATGGGCATACCAAAAACCACGCTCAATTGAATATGGATCTTCATCAACATCATCAACATGTCGATGGTGAGTACGGTGACCAGATGCCCAGAACAAAATACTATTTTGCACGGCAAATGTACCACCGATCATTAAAAGAATTTTAAGCGGTAACGACGCTTCATAAGCTCGGTGAGCCCAAAGGCGATGGTAACCAGCAGTAATCCCCATACTACTTAGAGCTAAAAGAAAAAATAGGCTTACCCATGCGCTTACACTAAAATCATAATAATACGCATAAATCGGGATTATGATTGCGGCAAGAATTGGTAAACCAATTAAGGTAATGCTAGCGGTCCAGTTAATTGGGGCTTTGAGTGGGGCGGAAGTCATATCCGGCAGCGCTCCTAGAATCCTTGTGAAACAAGGTACAAAGACAAAACGACATAGCAAAACCAATCATCAAGATATATTGCTATTCTATCCTTCATATTAGCACGTGCTTAGTGAGAATCACTAGCATTATTGTACAGATGTATTGAAAGAACCGTAACAGAATTAAACTATGTCAAAGAGTTTTTCAAGCAGGAGAAGTTGTTTAATGAACATACAACGATTGAAAAAAAAGAACCACATTGATATTTCAAGAAAATTATCTTTGAAGTGTGTCTTGGTCACAATCAGTCTTGTATTAGCCGCATGTCAAAGTGCACCCGAACAGAATACAAAAAAAGTTCAAGCAAAAAGAACAGTTCATCAGGTTCAAGCTCCTATTGTAAAAAAGAGAGTGAGCCCGGATGGCATTCAAGATATTGATTGGCAGATCACTCAGATCAGCGGTCATAAGGCAAAATTTTTTACACAGTGGCCGACTCTATCTTTAAATTCTGCGGTCAAAACAGTGTCTGGACATACTGGCTGTAATAGAGTTTTTGGTCGTTATACATTTAATTTCAGCCAGCAAAAACTTGATATGCAAGTAAATGCAGGCCATTCAAGTTGTGATGGTGCTTTGGCTCAAGAGGCAGAATTGGTAGATGCTTTGCAACGTATTCAACGCTTCCAGCTCGTAGGTAATACGCTGTATTTACTTGATCAGAATGGGCAACGCCTCATTCAGGCACAAAAGAAATAAAAGGTGGTTTTTACCACCTTTTTTATATTTATAGGACCTGTAACATCGTGGTCGGAATATCTGTAATTAAGCCCTGAACATCTAAATCACGTAGCCTTTTTGCTCTTTCTACATCATTGACTGTCCACACACTAATGTTCAAACCGGCTTGATGCGATAATTGAATCATTTCATCGGTGGCAAGTTGATCGTGCCAGCCAATATGACAGCAACCATATTGATGGGCGAGTTCAATTGCAGTTGCTCCAACTGGAAGCTCGACTAACAATCCGCGTTTAAATTGAGAGTTTATATCGCGTAAAGCAGTTAAAATTTGAAGATCAAAACTTGTGATGGTGACGACTTTCTCAAAGCCCTGTAATTCCGTCTCGAGCTTTTGAACGAGTTTTTCGGCCAATGCCATATCTCTTACAGCTTTAACTTCAACTTCAATATGATCGAAGTTATCAAGTAAATTTAAAACGCCTATAAGTGTAGGTGTTGGCTCTGAATTTGGCCAGTCAGGCCAGTTTTGACGATGGTCAAATGATAACGCTTGAGCCAAAGTCGAATGCTCTACAATTTGATCGACTCCAGCTGTACGTAAAAAATTGTCATCATGAATGACAACCAACTCTTCGTCTTGAAGTTGACGAATATCAAATTCGACACCGCGAATACCTAAATTTTTTATGTGCTGAAACCCACCTAATGTATTTTCAGGAGCTTCTCGGCGTGCACCACGATGACCAATAATGCGCATAATTTTCTTCTATAAAATCTTTTACCTATGGTCTCTTCAAAAAGAGCAGAGACTATGTTTAATCTAATTTATTTTTAAATAATCTCATTAATATTTTTTTGCCAAAGCACTTCTTGACCACCTTCGGCACGCTGTAAAGCTCGTGATGCAACAAATAACCAGTCAGATAAACGGTTAATTAACTGAAGGGCAGTTGTCTGAATATTTTGATCACGAGTTTGTACCGACATTAGAGATCGTTCTGCACGACGACAAACAGCACGTGCTTGATGAGCGTAACTGCAAGATAAAGAACCAGACGGCAGAATAAACTCTTTCAACATAGGCAAATCTTCATTCATACGGTCAATTTCTTTTTCAAGAAATTCAATACAAACGGGCTGGAGTAGGTTGTAGTTTGGAATACAAATCTCTCCACCTAAGTCGAATAGCCAATGTTGAATCAAACTTAAGCTTTTATCCCAAGCGGCCTTATCAGTTACTTGGCTATCGGTGATTTGAGCACGAAGTACCCCAATAATGGCATTGAGTTCATCGACATCACCAAGTGCGGCAACTCGTAAGTCATCCTTGGCAACACGAGAACCATCGCCTAAACCTGTGGTGCCTGAGTCGCCTGTACGTGTATAGATTTTGCTTAAACGGTGTCCCATGATGGATATCCTGAACATAAAAAAGGGATAATGTCGGTCAGAACATTACCCCGAAACTGGAGTTAAGAAAATATTTTTTATAATAAAGTTTTACTTAGTAGCTTAAGGTCACACCAGCTGATGCAAGACGGCCACCGTTAATATAATAGCTTCCGCTACCATATGCGGTACGATATTTAGAATCACTTATGTTTTGAATATTAGCAAAAACATTTATATTCTTATTAATCTTATATTGTCCATGCATATCTACACGGAAATGTCCTGGAATTTGCACCTCGTCAAAGGCACTATTGTCGTAATCGCCATTTGCAAGCATCGTAGTTGAGAAGGTATAACGTTCATCAGTCCAACCCGCTGTTAAAGCAATATTTTGACGTGGACGACGGCTTAAATCATCATTATTACTCTTATTCTTAGCACGGACATAGTTATAGCTTAAATTTGTAAATAGGTTTTCACCTTGCCATTTTATATAAAATTCACTGCCTTCCATTTTAGCTTTATCAAGATTTCTCATTTGATTAAGAACACCATCAAAATCAATGAGATTATCGACTTCAGTTGTATATAAAGCTAGACCAGTTGAAATATTATAAGCCAGTTTCTGGTCTAGTCCAATTTCATATGAAAAGCTTTCTTCTGGTTTTAAATCTGGATTGCCACCATAAGCATACATGTCATTAAGTGTAGGTGCTTTAAAGGCTGAACCAATGTTTGCATAAATACTAGTTAATGGGAGAACTTGATAACGGACAGAGCCTTGAGCAACGGTGTGTGTGCCGAACTTTTCATTATCTTCCACACGAAGCCCAACTTGGGTATTTAATCCTGCATGATCATATTTATGTTGAATATAATAACCTGTCGAATCAATATCTTCCTGATATGGCGTACCGTATGAAATGACATCACCATCAATATTTCGATGTGTTACACCCAATAATAATTTCTGATTTGGCGTAAAACCCCATTGGCCATAAATTTCAGCTTCTTGAGTTTTGCTATGTACGTAATCTGGTGAGTTATTTTGATCGATATCATCTTTAAATTGAGAGACACGTGCGTGTAACTCTAAATTCTCAAGAATATTTACACGTCCTTTGATGTTAATGATTTCATTTTTAAAATTTTGAGAAATGAGGTTGCCATTATTGTCATAATCGCTATAGCCTTCGTTTTCACTATAATCAACAGAAGCAGCATAATTCTCTTTATCAACGCCTACCTTTGCACTATAACCTTTTTGATCAAATGAGGCATTGGGAGCATTTTTTATATCTTTTACAGGTGTCCCATCGGTTTCTAGGCGTTGACCACGAATTTGTGCATAAAAACCATCCTCTGCTAAATCAGCACCGATAACAGATTTATACGTTTTATCTTCGCCAATCTCACCTGTAACAAAAGCTGAGCTTTTTTCAGGTGTTTTTGAAATTAGTTGTACAACACCAGAAATTGCATCAGTGCCGTATAAAACAGAGGCAGGACCCTTAAGTATTTCAATTTGTTTGATATCGGTTGTATCAATAAATGCGAGTGATGCTGTGCCAGAAGTTGCTGAATTTAGACGGACCCCATCTCTTAATATGAGAGCTTGTTCCGATTTGCCGCCACGTAAGAAAATTGAAGCTATTTGTCCATAACCACCACTTTGTACCATATTAATGGATGCATCGGTTTGTAATAATTGTGGTAGAGATGCGATAGGTGATTGTTCGAGAACTTTTGGTTCAATAATATTGATTCGAGCAGGAACCTCACTCGCTTTTTCAGCACTTTTTGAAGCAGTGACTACAATTGGATCAAGCTGAGTTGCGTTCGTTGTATCATCAGCAAAAATAACAGGTGAAAACCCCATCGCAATAGCGATAGCCCCTACCAGACGAGTAGGTTGAAAAGACTTAGACATAACATGCTCCATACATTCACCCCACGTGAATGATCGGGTAGATAGATGAAACAAGTAGGTCTCCGGACTTCAGCGCCATATTTATGTTATGGACATATTCACCTTCCCACATGACTGCAGTGGTGTAAGTCGCTCTCGACTTAAAAAATATGCTTTACATTGTTACCGTTGCGGGGGCAGTGCCGGACTTTCACCAGCTTCCCTAAAGCATTAATTGCTTACACTTGCTTCCAATTTTACGCAGTATAAAGTGACGATTTATTTCATACAATGTCATTTAGCCCAATTCCCAGAGAACTTTTACGCAAGGGGCAAAAATTGCATTACAATGGCGCTTATTTTAAGAAATGGTTGTAGTTTAAACAGCTCATGAGCCAATCAAACCAAAAACGTACACGAGCAAAAATCTGTGGAATTACTCGCATTGAAGACGTTCAGGCAGTTATTACTGCTGGAGCAGATGCGATAGGTTTTGTTTTTTTCCCGCCGAGTCCAAGAAACGTGACAGTTGAACAGGCAGAAGAATTAGCAAAAGTAATTCCACCTTATGTACAAATGGTTGGTTTGTTTGTTAATGCAAGTGCTACTGAAATTCAGGATGTACTTGATTGTGTTCCCCTAGATGTATTACAACTACATGGCGATGAAACTCCAGAACAATGTCAGGAAATAGCTCGCCATTGTAAACGTCGCTGGTATAAAGCGATTCAGGTTAAACCTGATCTGGATGTAATTGCTGAAATTCAAAAATATCAGATGGCTGGTGCCAGTGCTGTATTGCTCGATGCGTGGCATCCTGAGCTTAAAGGGGGCACAGGACATCAGTTTGACTGGTCTAAATTTCCAAAACTTGATATTCCTTTAATCTTGGCAGGTGGTTTAACCCCTGACAATGTCATTGACGCTATTCATACTACCGGTGCTTTTGCAGTAGATGTGAGCGGAG
>Ga0209795_10000395_pt1 | contig 35454 bp, 48 predicted proteins | sample AgamicOrMarz_FD_187166 | JGI IMG/M metagenome (GOLD analysis project Ga0209795, IMG submission 187166) | Agave microbial communities from Guanajuato, Mexico - Or.Ma.rz (SPAdes) (version 2) | ecosystem: Host-associated > Plants > Phyllosphere > Phylloplane/Leaf | place: Guanajuato, Mexico...
ATAAACCTTTGCTTTGGTTGATGGCAGCAGCATGTGGTTTATGTGCAGGTGTGAATTATTATTGTCAGCCCCTGATTCACTCGATTCAGCAAGATTTTGCTGTAACTCAAGCACAAGCAGCTTTAACGGTGACATTTGCACAGGTGTCGTATGCCCTCGGACTGCTCTTCATTGTCCCAATGGGAGATATCGTCAATAAAGCCAAGGCTATTCCTTTTTTGATGGTGCTTTGTGCCGTCGGCCTATTTACTTCTGCTTTTGCTGTTAACTTACCCATGCTATGGATAGGTACAATTTTAGCAGGATTGTTTTCGGTTGCAGCTCAAGTGCTTATTCCTCTTGCCACAATGACTGTAAAACCCGAAAAAACTGGCGAAATCATTGGTTTTTTAATGAGTGGTTTATTGGTCGGAATTTTACTTTCTACCAGTCTAGCGGGTTTATTTTCTAATCTTTTCGACTGGAAGGTGGTTTATGTCGTAAGCGGTATATTAATGCTTCTGTTGGCATATACCTTAAAAAGTCGCCTACCTTATGTCTTGCGTATGAAAATGAACTATGGACAGATCTTTGGTTCCATGGCTCAACTTTTAAAAGAGGAAAAGCGATTATTATTAAGAGCGCTTACTGGTGCTTTCGCCTTTGCAGCAGTAAGTATCTTGTATTCTACTATCGCTTTACTCTTAACCTCAGCACATCACTTACCTGACCTGTTTATTGGACTGGTGCCTTTAGTCGGGATTTTTGGGGCCTTATCAACGCGCTATATTGGTAAATATGCAGATCGAGGACATACGGGCTTGCTCACATGGATGGGCTGTGGATTATTCTTGGTGAGCTGGGCTTGTTTCTATTATGGGCAAACTCTACTCTCTGCTTATATTATTGGTTTTGCTTTAATTCAATTAGCACTCGCGCTCGTACACACCAGCAACCAGAGCATTATTTTCCGTTTACGACCAGATGCAAAATCTCGTATTAATGCCATTTACATGACGACTTACTTTATTGGAGGTGCAGGTGGTTCAGCATTAGGAATTTTTGCATGGAACCATGGTGGCTGGACTATGACTTGCCTTGCAGGTATTGGGTTAGTTGTTCTTTGTATTTTATTTAGCATGTTTGATGCGATCTTACAAAAAAAGAAAATAGTTTCCCAATAAGCTAACTTGTTATAAATCATCTCCCTATATTCAAAACAAGGGTGGTTATAAATTACTCGGTTAATTGCCTCTGTCGATTCAAGCATAAACCCCGTATAATGCTGCCCTTTCATTAATTTAGCGACTTTTGGGCTATTGGTTATGCAATCACTTCAATCGTTACAACCTCGTATTTCTGTCGCCCCCATGATGGATAGGGCTATTTTTTAAATAATCAATTTAAATATTAATAACTTATAATTTTTAAATAAAACCAAGGTTGCAATATGGTTGCAGCATTAATAGGTAGCTTGATTCTTCTCAAAGGTCCAACGCTTTCCATTATAAGAGACAGTACCATCTAGATTAATTTTCAACTCGTTCATTTTATAATCATAAATTTTAATTACATTACCACCTTTATCAACATCAGCAGGCAAATTCAAAACACTGGTGGATGCATGATGAAAGAGCTTAATCATGATTTGCATAGTTCCTTCCCCCTTTTAAAAATTATAATCCATAAGATCAAAAATAAATCAAAATAATATTTGACTTGTGACCGCTCACAATTTATATTGAATTTATCAAGACAGAGATTGCAGCTCAAAGACTCTTGATATATCAATCTAAGCGAGGAAATTAAAATGGAAAAATATTTAACTGATTTTGATATGGTATCTGGTGAATATCGTTACGTTATTAAATCAGAAATTGCTCAAGCTATAGAAGACGTCTCTAATCAGAAAACCACTATGCTTAAAGTGCACAATATTAAAACTGGTGAAATTTATCAATCAGAGATTAAAACAAATCGCTATTTAAAGAAATACATTAACACTGATGTTAGTGAATGGATTTCATTTGAAGAAATGAAGGAACTTGAAGCATCAGTAGATGAAGAAAGAAAACTATATCTTAATGGCGATTTTTCATAAGGTTTATAGAAATGAAAACATACAAAATTTCAAAGCCATTTGCTGGACGTGTTGATATAGCTTCAGGTAGCGGAACTGTCTCTTATAGTAAAAGAGCGCTAAAAATTGCAATTGGCAATTCAGCTATTGGTGTAACTAAGGAAGAACTGCAAGAAATACTAGATCAACCTTTAACAGAAAGATGTCGCCTGTTTGTAGATTTATTTAATACAAAAATGGAAGGGTAGAAATAAATAAAGCCCCAATTGCAGTGGGGCTTTGCCATCTAAGCGATGGTTAATAATACTTATCAATCAATGCTAAGTATTAAATTCTCAACCTTCTAAGCGAAGGTAAACACTTATAAAATTTATATAAGCATTAATTTCTAAACCATCTAAACGATGGTGAAGATTTTGAAACTGATATTAAGTATCAATCTCTCAACCACCTGAGCGGTGGTGAACTGAATATAGCAAGGAATTTTTTATATGGCAAGCAGCGCAGCAGAAAGAAAAGCGAAACAAAGAAGGGAAATGCTTGAGAAGGGTCTTGTAAGAAAAGATCTGTGGCTTTCTAAAGAAAGTTTAAAAGTTATTGAAAATTTCAAATTTGTAAACGAATTAAAATCAAACGATGAAGCAATAAATCAGATTCTTGAACAATTTAAACAAGCCCTTAATTAAGGGCTTTTATAACTCCAGCATGGCGGGCTTTGCAATCATTATATTTTGCAATCGTATCAACAGACCAAAGCATCCAATCTTTACCAGTAGTGCCCGCTAATTCATTCAAATTTGGACATGGTTGCATTAGGTTAGCTGGTATGACCGGCTTTGATAAGATCGTTGATTTGCTGCATCCCGTCAGTATCAATACAGCTAGACTTATAAACAGGACGTTCAACGATCTTTTGCACTTCACGCTCAACATACTCGACTTTTGTGCGTTGTTCTGACTTATATTGCTCATAGTCTGCGCTCACTTGATTAATTTGGTTTTGTGCCTCAGCAAGTGCTTTTACTTGCTTGCGCTCGATGTCTTGTATTTGTGCCAGGCATTGCTGATCAGCTTGCTTTAGCTTATTTACATAGTGATTTGTGATTGCTGTCTGAATGAGCAAGAGCACAAGTAAAATGGTGATTGCGGTCCAACGCTTATTTAATAAAATCCAAGTCATGAATTAGCCTCCACGCATTTTTGATAACGATCAATTTGACGCAACCAGACCCCATAACAACCATTGGAACGAATTGAACAATCACGCTTAGCAACGTATTTCCATTTCAATAAAGATTCACAAGCGGCTTTATATTTTCTAATTTTTAGATTTTTCAACATGGATGAGCCAGACCAGGCACCAACCCCATACTGATAAGTAAAATCCAAGTAAAGGTCATACTCGGCTTGAGAAATTGGAATATTCAGCAATGTCTTATTGAATGCTTGAGCATCTTTATTCATTGTGAATTTCAAATACTCAAAAGCCTGCTTTCGAGTAATAACCGGGTCATTCATCGTTACAGCACGGCCATCCGGGTAAAATGTAGTTCCGTTGCCAATTGTGGGACGATCACCTTTAACAGGAATCACTGGCTTTGCTGTATAGCCTTCTTTTTCAGCCGTAGCTTGTACTTGCTGATCACTAGGACCAAAAATAAAAAAACCGCCCATTGAGGCGGCTATTGTTGAACCAATTACGAAAAGTTTAGTCTTGTTTGTCATGACCATCTTCACCCATTAATTTTTTATGTAACTCTTCATCACGCTGATCTTTTCGATAAGCCGCTATTGTTTGAATAATCAAACCAACTACTGCACAGACCCCACCTAAAACAGCCATCCATTCCATGGTTGAAAGACCGCCAACTATTACCATTCCACCCCCTGCAATGTTTGTTACTAAACCATAAGTTGCTGTGCTAGTTGATGCTGCTGGTTCTGCCATGACCCATTTCTCCAGAATTTAGGTATAAAAAAAGCCCAAATGGGCCACCTAAATTTATTGTTTGTTAAACACTTTTATTCAAATAATTACTTAACAACATAGCTAGATTTTGCGATGTGCTTCGGATTATCCACGACTCACGAATAAACGAATTTAAAGACAAAGCAGAAATAACGGGATAGATATTAACTGCACTTAAATCCACCTGTGCTGCTGCTGCACCATTTTTCAAAACACCGTTTTCATAAATCTCAACGCGGTTATTTGAGTTAGATAAATAACCTACTAAACCGCTATATTTTTTATAGTTTCCAACTTGATCATAAGATAGGCTTGTCATGACATTATCGACCTGACGCTTATAGTAAAGTCGACTAAAACCGCCTTGATTTGATTCTAGATAACCAACACCCACACCTGAACCATTTGCAGTATCAGACATATACATCCCCTTAACTGCCTGAGATGAACTAGATCCAGCATCGGCATCATGCAAACTAGAACCCAAGATCATGCCTTGATTGCCAATAATGTAACTTTCTGAGATTAATGTAGATGTTGCTGTATTTTTAAGGACATTAAAACCTGCATCCGTTGCTCGCTCAAATGTACCTGAGTTCACTTTCATATCACGACCAGCAATGTCGTATAGCTTGGTTACCGTATTGCCTACCAGTTTAATACCGAAGTCAGCAGCAAAAGCAGAATAGTTAGCAATAGTTAAGCTATTTTGATTAGCAAAAATTAATGCTCGCAAAGTATTTGCAAGAGACGGGATTAAACCACCATCAGCTAAAACACGGGTTCGATGTGCCTTTAATGCATCGAAAAGCACATCAGAATTAGCATCCGTGATATATGCTGTATCACCATTGATGGTTGCATACAGTTTTTTCAAAAATTGAGTTTTTGAGGATGTTTGAGTAATGCTGTCAATGATATTTGGCAGCGCTTTATTACCCGTATAAACGTTATTTGATTGGATTACTACAGCCATGTTAGATCACCTCAGCTAAATTAAGAAATGTGATTTTGATTGATTGTGAAGCGTTCATAGTCCCTTCTTCATAAAGCAAGGCATATGTTTTTTGATCAAGTGGAATTACAGTTGAATATCCCACACGTAATGTTTCAGCGAATGGCTTATATTCATGTGCCCAACTCATGCAGTTGTCATATGAGATACGGAAACGAAAACCTTCTCTGTTGCCCCCTCCTGTAGTGGGACATGTAGCAAACATTCTAGGCAATCCATCATAGAACTGAGGAGCTATCTGCTTTAAACCTGTCTGGCACGCCAAAGCAGGTGTACGTGTGGTTTGCTCGAATATATGAAGCGTCTCACCACCATCGATAGATTTAGCGAAAATCAAGTATCGAGACTCTGTTGTTGTTGCTTCATTACGGATAATGAAGATTAAATTTTGTTGAGCATCTACAGCTAACGATGTTTCGTTAATAGTTGAATAGTTAGGAAAAAGCTCAGCACCATGCAAAGTCTGACCACGTATCCAAGTAACCCCGTTATCGTCACTGTATACAGTACCCACCAAACCATCTGCCTGATAAGTGAATAGTGACAACACTATTCGGCCTTTATATCGGCCCTCTTCAATAAGAACTGCTGAATTAAGAGCTAATGCCCAAGGTTTTCCGTCTGAAGTGTCAATCCGATTTTTCTCTTGCCAAGTTTGGCAGTTATCTAGCGACTCATAGACAATAAGCTGCGGTAATGGACCATTAAATATCATTAAAATGCGATCTTTCAGTTTGATAAAATTTGGATGCCTGTATAGACTTCCGATTTTTTCGCCAATGATAGGTAAAGTTTCAGATATAGTTGCCGTCTGACTAACTAAATCAAAATCCACAAAACGCCCGACAAGCCTTCCGTCCGCTTGGTCTGTACTCATCGTACTAAACTGAGAAAATGCAACGTACATACGATTAGGCCCAACCAAAACAGCATCAGCCATGCGTTGATGTCGGGTTTCATCTGCCAAAAATGGACTTACAGTGACTGTGAATTTTAAAGCTGTATCATTTTTAACAAGATTATAATCAATTGCTTTTCCAACATCGTTCATAACATCTGGACTTGCTACACCAGCTCTAAATTCCGCAATACCGTAGGAGGCGGGTGTAATTGAAGGAACAATGGTTCCATCTGGCTTAATAATTTCAAGAATATTACCTTCCACATCAGTCTCGACTGACAGTGCATTTTGAATATCATATTCAGATACCTTTTTTGCAACCGTATTAAAGCTTCCTGACTCTGTAACGACATCTTGTGGTTGAAATTCTCCTGCTGCTGTAAGTCGTGCAACAACATTACCGCCAGCATCTGCAAATGTATGTAGACTTGGGGCTTCTGTGGTTTCTACAGCTTTGCTTAAGGCATTTAAATTTCCAAACTCACCCTTGAAATCTTGGGCAACGCTTTCACCATTTGAGTTAATTGCGGCTACAACACTGCCCTCGCTGTCAGTAAATTCGTGCAAATTTACTGAATCTGATTGCTTGATATTGGATGCCGCTGCATTCGCTTGTGTTGACGCATAGCTTTTAGCGTTATTTTCTGCAGTGTTTGCTTTATTTGTTGCGTCAACTTTCGCTTCATTTAAATAATTGCGGCCCGTTGGCTCCCATTGAGGAGTCGGAACAGCAGCAGGATTCCAACGATATTCATTGCCTGTACTATCATCACGGCCTACTTGATGATTATAAGATGGGGTAATAGCTTGTAATGCTGCAAGCGATGGTGCTGAAATGTACCCCCCTTTATTCTCAATCTCCTCGACGACCATCGGTACAGATTTAAAAGGTTCGCCATATCGTGGAGTGATGATCCCTTTCGTATTAACTGATTTCCCCGCATCTTCGATATCCCGGTCAAGATTTTCCATCTTTTCTTCAGTGATAATCGCCATAAAATTTTCTCCAAAAAAAAGCCCCGCGCAATGCAGGGCTTTAATTTCATTCCAGGGTTAAATTAGGTTATTGATGATGTCTTTATCATTTTGATAATAACGTTCATCTAAATTGGTTGCTGATATCGAATTTTCAAATACACCATTTCGATTTTTGGTTGAGACGAGAAATAACTCTTCATCTTGCCGATCGTCCACGGTGATTGAATAAACGGTTTTAACTTCACCTTCAGTTACTAATGCTTCAAGCGGTGGACGTGCTAAAACTAGCTCATACTCACTTGCGCCCTGGCTAACTGGTATCTGGTCGGTAAAGCCGCTTTTCATTTGGAGATGAATCATATAATCATGACCAGCAGTTAAAGTGCATGGTTGACTAACTTCAATGTTTAAGCCATTCCAGACTAAAACCTCACCAGAAGTTTTTGAACCGTCGCCAAATACGACATATGGCAACCGGGTATCATCAACCACAATGATTGGGTCCCCGCGTTCTGTTAGCTCACCTTCAGCATAACAACTGAACTTGCAATTCACTCGCTGATACTTCAGCTTGTTCCATGCGCGCCAGCCAATAATATGGGCTTGCTCTTTATACGCAATTCCATAGCCATCGATCTTTTTGGGGTTTGTTATTTGGTCATTCGGGATTTTCAAAGTCTTTTCAACCCAACCTGCTTCGCTGTCAACATAGGTTATTTCAACACCGTCATAATTATTCTCAGGTTTAAAGTTATAGGTTCTAACTTCAGATTGAGACTTTTTATTCTTGTGATTGAATAACAATATTGGTTGTCGATTTTCCTTTTCAAAATCGAAATAAAGGGCACGATTTAAACGTCGTTCATTACACCCGGACACACCCGCCATCATTCGACAAATTTCTTCAAAAGACTGATTTGAATTATCAAGCGTGTAATTAAACTCGGCCATTTTTTCAGTGCCGAAATACTCAACCACATCATCAAATACTTGATAAATTTCTTCAGTATTGATTTCATTTATCGTGCGACGACCAATAAGTTTATTTAATGCCAGGTCAATGATGAGATCAGCAATATTACGTGATGGTATTAGCTCAGCAGAACGTACACCACCACGGAATGAATAAACTAGGCTCTCAGCAATACAGTTAGTTTGTCGTGTATCTACGGCAGTTGCAGCACGTGTTGCTTGTGTGCGCTGGCGTATTAAAACCCTATTTGCATAAACAAGCTTGGATAAATAACGAATTGCGTAAGCCGTATAGAATTTAACTTCATCTGATAAATCTACCGCATCCCCATTGTCATTAACTCGTCTTGCACGGAAACGCACAGCACCAGAAAACGGCAAATCAATCCACATCGAGCCACCAACGCTATCACGGTTATTTGCTTTACCATTTAAACGTATAGTTTGGTTGAAAACGGCACCCGTTGGATTATCAGAAACGACCTGTTGATATTCAACATAGATATCCACATATTTGGCATCAGAACCTTGATAAATCCCATTCAAAGCTTGAAAATTAAGCAAAAGCCCAGTTGCCTTAGGTGAATTAATCGTAAACCAGCCAATCCAGTTATCCTGTCCACCACGCAACTTAATATTGCCTGTGCTGGTCTTCTGATCTTCTAAATCTGCAAGTTTATTCCAGTCAGCATTAACACCGCTTGGCGTTGCCAATGTGAGCTGCTTATTAGTAGTATCAACGCCAGTTACAAGATATTCACCATCTAAAAAGATGTTTGCTGTATTTGCCGTTAAATTTGCAGAAATATTTGAAGTTAATACTTCAGTCACTTTTGAAAAATTTGTGTTAGTCGCCACTGGATTTTTCAAATAAATCGTATAGACATTTGAAACATAGGTGACTGACTCAATATCGTACAAACCTGCTAAATCAAGCTGCCCATTCACTGGATCGGTCACCAGTAAAGAAGTCACATTAATTTTTCGGTAGTTTTGATAATCCAAAACAGTTTGCGTTGATTCGATTGCAAAAGTTTTATTTACCGGGTCAACACTGACTTGACCAGTTATAGACAAATCACCAACACCAAAATTTGCACCGCTAATGATTAAAGCCTCATTAATATTAAATGAGTTAAAACGATCTGCCGTGCCTTGGTCATTCGCTTTGATCATATTCGGATATTGAAAATAAATATCTCCAGCCTCAACACGTGTGCTATTGGGCGGCAAAGCTGTTTGGCCGTTAATTGAGTCACACTGCCGGGCAATTACTGGAGCTTCAGTAAATGTATCACCCCATTTAAAAATCGTTTCAGTGCCAACCAGACTTTGATTTAGGCCATAAGCCGACAAACTTGTTCCTGGTATTTCCTGAATCGGGGTATCACCGGTCTTAAACTCTGACAGCCTTACAGGGTTTTCACATACCGATAATAAAAGCTCTTCAACTTCTACCCCATCTTTAAAATATCGATATGGAGGCGCAAACAAGTCAGGTATAGATTTTGGTCCACCAAGAATATATGGAACCCGTTGTTTAATTCGTTGACGGTTTTCTGGGTTCGATAAATTGTTATTACTCGAACCTGTCATCGAACTGTTATTCGTTGGAGCTTTTGGCACCTTTACCAAAGCGGACACAGCTTGACCAAGTAACTTTGAAGCAATCCAAGTTACTGTAGATGCCAATTCGCCAGGGTAACGAACAATTGTACATTCATCATCTATTTCCATAAGCCGGGCAATAGATGCACGATCATCACGTGTTGGTGTAATGTCGTTTTCAGGGCATGGATTACCTTTGTAAATTTTGGCTTGCGGATGCTTGGTTTTTTCTTGCAAGAACGTATAAAGAATATTTTCAGACTCAACTGTAATTTTCTCTTGATGTTCTAAAGCATTTTTAATGATGTAAATTCGGCTCATAATATCGAATCCGTTTAAACCAAATTTTGGCTTGTTCAACCGTGATGCGTTGAACACCGCATTCACTTAAATGAAAAATTTTTCCCTGAAAAAAAAGCCCCACATGGGAGCTTTCATTCATATATGTCATTAGGACTATGCAGCCTTCTTTGGGCCTTTCTATCCGCTTGTTTTGGTGAACTGTCTCTCTTGAAGTCTTGAGCGTTTCACTTAATGAACCAGCCAAGCCAACAAAACAAGGTGAATAATCTAGCCCATAAATATGTTTAGCTGCTTCTATAACAAAATGGACACAATGAAATTTTTCAGGATCATATTTGCAGTAAAACAGCTTGATAATATTCATGAGTAAAAGCCCTCTAGACTTTCATCGGTACTTGCAGAATAAATTTCACCATTACCTGAATCATTTAGGCCAGGTGCTTGGGCCTCAAAACTAGACCCGCGATAATCACGGGTAACTGTTACAACCTCTAAATCTTTCACAACATAAGCAGGCACGTCATAACGGCCAATGATGTACGCTCGATAATTGAGAATTGGAGTTGTAATTTCATCATCCTGAAGTACAAGCTTAATCAGATCGGGAATAGTGGTTCCAACATCCCCAATAACTGCCGATAGCTTTTGATCTAAATTGTCTTCATCACCACCGCGATTGATGGTTAAGGGTACATAGACATATTCAAATGTTTGCCCATCCTCATGGGTCAATTGAATTGGATCACTTGAATTAACCACATATCGCAAAATTTGCGGCCAATTTGGATGAGAGATTTCAACTGACTCAAGCCAACCAACTGGACCTGTTGATTGATCTAGAACGGCCAACATTTCTTCGGTAAGTTCAATCATGGATTTCCCCCTAATGCACCAGGTAACCATTCATTTGGCACTTTTTCGATATCGTCAATTACTTCGCTTGACTCAACACCTTGACGTGTATTAACGATATTTCGATCTAAATCAGCATTACGTTTGATTGGTTTAACAATCACTTGAAAGCTAACCATTACTACAACACCATTTCGCTTTGATTCACCTGGTAATGATTTAGAAGTGAAACGACATTCACACTCTTCAACAATCCCATGATCTAATGAAAGCTCCCATTTCCAGTTTTCTGGCTTACGCTGTTTTGTTCGCCAGAATGCCCAAAAATATTGACGGTCTGCATCATCCTTTAATAAAACAGAAACAGTTACAGAATGAGGCGAACCAACAAAAAAGGGGGCTTGCCTTGGCATTCCCCCTTCATTTTCTTGTTCACGGATATCATTACCTGGTGTAAAGCTATACCCTTCTTGCAAGGGGCAAAGCATGAAAGTATCCAAAATTACCCCCTATTTCGCTCTACCATAAAACCTTGTTGCATCATCTGTGATTCATGACTATTTGCTTGAGTTCCCAGCCGCGTAAAAGCTTGTTCAACTTCTTGACGAACAATATCAATTGTCACATCTCCATTTGATGCTCGACGCTCTCTAGCCGTATAACCAGGAGGAACATTAATATTCACATTAACACCCCCGCCTCGCTGTTTTTGATTAGCCAAATAACTTGTTAAGTCTTGGTTCAATCGTGGACCTACAACACGTTCCTTTTTATTTAACAGCCATGTACCTTCTTTCGGAACTGAATCAATACCATCATGAGCCATACCTGTTAAATTTACGGATTTGATTTGCGCTGCTTGTGCTACCTGAATACCCACTGCACCAGCAGCAAGAACTGGAGCAATATAAGGACCAATCATAGGAATTAATGAAGCAGATGTATAAACGTTTGAATATGTCTGTGGTGCATTCATAATAGCTTGTGCCACTGCAAATGCCTTAGACATTGCAAACATCGCTTTATATGCTCCAGATTGCTCACCAAGCATAGAACCCATTAAATCTGTCATTCCACTTAATGTTTCAGTAGCTGTTTGAAGACTTAATGCATTCTTATCACGACTATATGTTTCATCAATCAAAAGCATCCGCTGGTTATGCTCTTGCCAAAGCGCTTCACGCTCAACAGCCAAAGCCTTTAAATCTGCATTTGGGTCTTGCTCTTGAGCTTCAATATCTGCAAGTTTTGAATCAAAAACTTTCTGTGAAGCATCATAACGACTAAAGCGTTCTTGCTCTAAATTGTACTGATCACCACCGCCATTAATTTGGGTATATATACCCGCCCAGGCTTGTTGTGCTTGCTGAATCTCCTTCATTCTATTTTCACTTAACTTATTCATCTCATAACGATAAACAGAATCAATTGATTGAATTCGGAGATCACGTTCAACTTGAGTCATACCACGTGTTGCTTGAATACGGGCCTTATCAATTTCAGCACTCTTCGCTAGCTTTTCTTCCTCAGTCCATAACCAAGAATTTTTAGTTTTATCGAACTCCAGTAAAAACACTTTTTTACGGGCTTCGCTTAGTGATTTTGCCTCTGTGATTAGTTTTTCCTTTTCACTTTCACTTATTGCGAAACCAGTACCATCACTATTTCTTGCTAAAGATGCTTCATTTATGCGCTCTAATTCTTTGGTTAGATCAGCAGAAATACGTGTTATTTCAGTACCATAGTCATACAAAACATCCTTAGCTAATTTACCCCGCGCTTCCTCCAAACGTTCAGCTTCTTTTCTTAAACGTTCAGCTTCTGCTTCAGCTTTAGATTTAGTATTTGATTTAGGTTTTTTAGCATCCGGGTTAAGGGTCTTATTCTGATCTACACCAGAAGTAATACCTTTACCTTGATTGTTTTTAGCCCAAGCCTGTTGCGCTCTTTGATTATTTAAAATACTTTGAGTCAAAGCATCGTATTTACCAGTTTGAGCAGTAACCACATTTGAAATTGTGCCATAGGTATTTTTACTGGTATCAACAACTTGTTTTGCCGTATTAACAAGAATTTTGCCATTATTGACAAAACCATCGACCAGAGCCATACCTTTATCTTTAAAAGTCGGAGCTGTCCAAAAGTTAACAACGGTTTCACCTAAGTTACCCAAAACTTTTAAAGCTCCAGAAACAACCGTAACAATATTTTTGATACCACCAGCCAAACCAACAATTAAAATTGCAGCACCTTTAGCTGCAATTCCTACAGCATCAACAATGCCCGCAAATTGTCCACCCTTTCCAGAACCATCAAGAAAGTAACCAATCACACTGCTTAACGCAGGCATGACCGCTTGAGCTAATTGATTTTTCAAAGCTCCAAATTGAAGTTGTAATGATTCAGTTTGTGCTGCCAATGCCATAGATTGCTCCATAGCAGCTTGACCAGTAATTACACCAGCATCTTCTAATGCTGTTTGGTATTCGTTCCAGAGCTTCCCACCGTCAACCAATAATGGAGCAATTTTAGTTAAATCACTGCCCATACTTTCTAAATAGAAAGACATCTGTTGCTGATTGACACCAGCCTCTTCAAGTTTATCAACGTATAGTTGTAAAGCTTCTACGCCATCAAGCTTAGACATTTCGACAGCAAGCTTTTTAGCGCCCTCAGCCCCGCCTTCTGTTTTAACAGCAATTTGCTCAAAGAAGTCCATTGCCCCGCCAGACCCAACACTTGCAAACTCACCAATTTTTTCATTAAAATCTTTTAATTGGTCTGAAAGTTGTTCTTGAGTCACCCCAAAAGTTTTTGCTGCTCCAGCCAAACCTTGAAAAGATTCAATTGAAGTATTCGCGACAGTTGCAAACTGCATCATTTCAACATTACTTTTCGCAACTTCAATTGCCATTGCAGATAAACCCGCAACCGCGACAACCGATCCACCAACGGCCATACCCGCAACCGCAGCAGTAGCAGTTAATACACCACCACGAAGAACACCTAATTTCCCCGTTAGTCCTTCAATCGCAGAACCAATTTGTGAACCACTTAAAGATTCATTCATTTGATCTTTGAAACTTGAGAAAGCTTTCCCCATTTTGTCTGTAGACTCTTTGGCTTTTCTTTCAGCTTGTGTCATTGGCCCAATGAATTGACCAATCTGAGCAACCAAATCTAAAGTTAAACGCCCAAGTGATGCAGATGCCATAATTTTCTCCAGACAATAAAAAACCCTGCATAAAGCAGGGTTTTAATTCTATATAGCTTACCAATCTGTACTAGATGACTCGCCTTGAATACCTTTTTTAAAATCTTGAACAATACCTTTCAGACCTGTTTGAATAACTTCATTATCCTTTTCAGTAACAGTCTGAATTTCCTGACCAGTAGGGACAAACTTTGTAGTCCCTTTTGTATTAATTTTTACAGTCATATCATTAAATGAAATTCGAGCTTTATTATCTTTAGTATCCACTTTAATTGTGAACGCTAATAAATCATCCTTTCTAGCCATGCAATTCCAAGTACCTTGACAAGGAAATTGCATATTCCCTTTACCGACAATAGTGCCTGTTGCCGCATCTTCATATTGAACAACTGAGTTCGAAGATTTGAATGATTTCGCTATCCAAATTTTTGATGAATTAAAAATCTGGTTTTTATTCATATTAGGTAATTCGACCACTTCCACATATTCACTGATAGGAACCTGTTGAGCCGAGACTGTCATACTAACAACGCTTAAAGCAGCAAAAATAATTTTTTTCATGTGATCACCATCTTTTTAAGTAAACACAATCTAACAAACAGCTTACTTTTTGTCACATCAAAATATCCGCCTTGAAGGCGGATAATCTAACTAATCACCGCTATACATATGCATTGCTTCTTCAAAACCAATATCTGGCGCATCATGATATGGCATGAAATCATATTCATCTGAAACTTCGAAGGAATTGGCTTTTGCAAACATATATTTTAATGCTGCTAAGCTCTCATCAATTCTCAAGCCAAAGTTTAAGCTTCCTCTTGTTTCAATGTACTGTCTCCAGAAGCAGAACTCTCTGTGGCTAAGGTTTCTTTTTGCTTCAGCGATCGTTTTGCCCGCGATGCCGTTGATGACGAGCTCCGCCCAGATTTCTTCTTCTCTGAAAGCTTCTTCGTCGCAATCACCTTTCCCAAGAGATTTTTCTGAACTATTTTTTCCCAAATAGCATCAATTAATGGCTTATTAAAAAGTTTTCTAATTTGCTCTTCTGTAAATTCTGGCTCACCGTTTTCCTTAACAATACAGTCAGCCAAAATACTAGCCAAGCCCTCACGCCCAGCTTTATTTGCTGCCATTTGAGCAATTGCTGTCGTGTAATCCATAATTTTAATAAAAGTTTCAATGGTACGGGGTTGACCCTTAACCATAATTTCTACTTCAATTTTTTCAGGTACATCTACCAATGCACCAGATTTAATATCTTCTAAAGTTAGTATGGTCATTTTATGAATCCAAAAAATAAGCCCCGTTCGGGGCTATTTGTTAAGGGGTCGTTGTTTCAGGAATCCATTCAACTGAAGTATTTCGTTGAATAGTAACTGTACTTTTAACAACAGTATTAGCATCAACATCCATAGGAAATGTATCTACATAGCCTTTAAACTTATTCCAGCTTCGACCTGTTGGTAATGTTATTTCACCTGTACTTGCATCAACGGTAGGAACAATATTTTTAACACTACCTTTAGTCTTACCTGCCCATCCGACAACCCATTGAACTTCTTTACCAGATAAAGATAGATTATATAAACGTATATGTGATGGCTTTTGCGGGTCAGCATTTACATCAAAGGTTGCTTGCCCAGGGTCTTTTAGACCACCATCTTCCAAATAAGTTTTATTTTCCTCTTGTTTTAAACAGGTTGTTTCGATTCGATCTTTTGAATCTGTACCAGGCTTAAAGTTTAAAGGACAGTCAACTTCAACCAATTCAAAAGTACCAGGTGTTGCAGGGACTTCATCCACAAACCAAACACCAGTGCCTTGCGTACGACGCGCCATAATATTTTCTCCATAAAAAAACCGCCTTTCGGCGGTCTTTAAAATTTAAGGTTCTTCATACCATCGGCTATCTATCCGAATACGGTATAAGTTGGTTTCGGAATCGCGCACGACTCCGGTGTAATCTTCGATATAGCAATACTCTTCAATGTTTTTTCTTAACAGTCGTGCGATATTTCTTGATGAAGCTTTTGTATCAGCATAAACATCAATTTGCACATATATTGAATCCATATCTGAAGCTTCAGATAAATATTGCTCAGGATTTGCATCAATGATTTGCCAGCATATATATGGAGCACCATTTGTATTATTGGCATCAAATTCACTGACTTTTAAACCAGTCTCATCAGTCAAAAGCCCTACCAATTCAGCATCTTTTTCACAAATTTCATATAGTGGGATAATCAACATTAATTTATATCCCCCAAAATGTCCTTTTTAAGCTTAGCGGCCACCGCTTCTGTTGCACTGTCAATATTTGACTCTAATGCTGGGCGCATAAACGGTTGTGCTTTAGTTTTGGCCGTTCCGAACTCAACCAACCAAAAGTGACGAGTATCATTTTCTAAAAATGTATAATGCGGGTTTTTCTGCCGTTTTTTACCTTTCCGCTGAACATTCTCATTCTTACGCCAGAACTCACCACCATCTTTAACCCCTACACGAACCTTCACTGAGTTTTTATCCGATGTTTTACCAGCACGAATAACGATATTTTTTGCTATATCGGCACTGGTTTTAGGGTCATTGATTTTTTGAGCGTTTTCTTTAGCAGATTTTTGAACGATCTTTGCACCTTCGCGTAAGGCTTTTTTTAAATGTTTCTTCTGGATGTTTTTAGTCATTTCATCCATTTTTTTTAAGACTTCATCTAATCCTTCTAGTTGGAATCCTGCCATTTGTAGACCCCTTGCTCACACGCTAATGTCAAATATTCATTGCCTGTTTTGTTATCACGCAATGGACGGATAATTCGGTAATAAAGACCTTCACAAATTAATCTGCACTTAGTCCAATCTGTACCTGGTAAAACATCTGATTGACGAACCAGAATACGGCAGGCTACAGCAGATTGTTCTTTACCCGCTGCAATCAAATCACGCACAGATGAATCTGTTATGTGGCCGTAAATAGGAAAAATACTTACCCAAACTTCTTCACGGTCACCAGATTTATCAGGTGCCTGTTGGATCATTTTTTGTTGCACTTCAATGTATTGATTTAGGTTGCCAGATTGCATAAATCACCTATGGTTTTTTGGGTGGAGAACACACCGCAATATTTTTATCACTACAGGGCTGGTAACCACCTAAATTTTGCTTCGCACGAATACAGCCAGGACAATTACAATTAAGTTCATCAAGATGTTTTTGCTGACCTTTACCTTTTTTTAAAAGGCTTTCTACTGTCTTAGATTTAGACTCGAATAATGAAATAGCCAAAATACGACCTTCATAATTTTCCCGCCAAGCCTGATATGCAACTTCCATTGCAAAAACTTGATATTCGCCATTGTCACGAATGAATAACCGTTCACCATGTATGTAAATTAGTTTTGTATAAAATGGCTGGGCTTTTATCCAGGCTTCAAATTTTTCATGCATGGTTAAACCTCATCGGCAATGTATTGGTGGTCTTACAACTTCTGGTGGTGTATCACCCGTCGTAAAAATAATTGGTCGTTCAAAAACCACCATTGCTTGATATGGCCAAGACTCACCTTCAACAATAAATGTAGAAAGACTTTGTATTTCTAAAGACTCTTGACGCTGAAATTTTGAAATACTTTCAGTTAAGAATTTAGGGTGTGCACTTGCGAATCTTTTAATAAATGTTCTAGACATTATTTAACCCCTTTCCTTACATAAGGACCCATCAACCGTTCACATGCAATATTGATAAAGAGTGCTGCATCTGTTTGAGCTGCACGGTTTTGATACATGTCACCAATGATCAACAAAGCCGCAAAAATTAAATCTTCTGGCAAAGAGTCCACAGGAACGCCCCACTTCAGTTGAACTTCCGAAAAATCTCTATCTATATAGTTTCTTACTGCTTTTAAAGCCGCTTTGATCAGTAACTCAATGTATGAATCATCACGCGCATGCAAAACGCGTAAGTGAGATTTCGCCAAATCAAGCGCTATGTAGTCACTCATAAAAACGTCCTAAAATTTGAAGAAAAATGCAGATTTATGAATAAAATCTCCAAAAATCTGCATAAAACGTTAAAAAAGCAGCCCGAAAGCTGCTTTTATTGAATATTAACCGCCCGCTGGTGGTTCAGTTACTACTTGAGGTAATGTTCCAGACACACAAGCATCCGGAACCACCACAGCACCCGAACCATCAACTTCGGCCAGAATTGTTACCAAGTTTTTAGTTACGTTATTACCGTCTTCTGTAGAAACAATAATATCGACGTTTTCATCAAGATAACCTTCAAAAGCGTAATTTAAAGGTCCTGTCCAATACTTTGTAATAGGCATTGTTGCACTAAATACAACAGGAACACCCCATAATACAGGCTGAACAACCGCACCAGGTGAACCAAAAATATAATGACCATCAGCACCTTTGATACGTTCAATTTTCCCCCAATCTTCAGGGTTTAAAATTGTGCAATCTGGCTGAATAAAAGTACTAGCTGCTTTATATTTAGCTTTATTCAAAACATCAATTGCTGTGTCATCAGTTTCCGTAACTACAGTTACGAAATTGTCAGCTTCCAACAAACCACTAAAAATTTTTTGTTGACCCGATGCAGGTGTATGACCATTCACAACATAGTATTCGAGTTTTAAACGGACACCGTAAGCCATACGTGATTCGATGTACATTGCAAGCATATTCATATTTTTCAATGCTTGTTTAGATACACGAATAAAATGGGCGATAGTTCCCACACTCAATTCAAGCATACCTAAATTCAACTCTGATTCAGGTTTATCTTGAGCTTCTGGAATGATATCAGCCAAAATATTAAAACTTGACTCTCGAAGGTAATAAGCTTTCTCACCTTCAACTGGCAACCAGTTAATTAAGTCAATAATATTTAACGGGCGATATACAGCAGTGCGACTAGTTATATCTTTAGCTGCATTTGCATTACCTGTTTTGTTTTCAATACCAGCTAACGTAATAATATTACGTGTTTTAATCCCTTCAAACGTTACAGAATCAGAAACCTGCTTAGAACGCTTGTACATGATTTCAGCTTGATCAACTGAATCTTTATTACGAATAAGAATTGCTGCAATATCATGCTGTTCATCATGTGGCAATGAACGTGCTTCATTCACTAAATCGGTTTTGATCTGCTCAATAGAAGCAGCCATTTCTTGAATTTCTCGCGAACGATCTTCCAGTTCTTGACGAACGTTCTCAGGTAAATTCGCAAATTGTTGCTGACGAGTAGCGATCAATTGATCTAACTGTGTCAAACGTTGTTGAAAATCAGCCGCAATTTCATCTAATGAGCGTTGCGCAGGATTTCCACCAGTATTACGGGTAGAAAGATCACCGTAGACACTAAGAGAGTGTGCAACTGGAGTTTTTTGATAAGCTGTCATATATTTTTCCTTTAATAAAAGAAAACCGCCTTTCGGCGGTCATGTATGTTTGATAAAAAATTTATGCCTGGTCTAAGAAGGCAAAAGGGTCTTTCTTTTCTGGTTTAACCTGCCCAAATGCTTGAGCACGCTTAATCAAATTAGTTGCAGCAACATCATCAAGATTGAATTTACGCTCAAGATAAAGCTTCATATCTGTTTCAGTCTGAATATTGCGGATATCAGCATCCGTTACCCGTGCATTACGGTCACTTGGTTCATCACAAACACTAATTTCATAAAGACTGACACGCTTAATTCGTATATAAGCACCCATATCTTCAACATCCATTGGATCTGGATTAAAGAAAGCAATAGACAATCCATCTATCGTTCCATCTTCAAGCATTGCACGAACATTATTAGCAAGACTTAAACCAAGTGTTAGGCGTCCAGAGACCTTTAACCCGATATCATCCTCTTCAAGTTCTAACCACTTACCAATCCGCATTGCATATTCTGGACTAATCCAGTCATGACGATGCCCATGGTTGTAATACATATGGCATCGCATGGTTCCAGCTTTCACAGCATTAATAAAATCTGCAAAAGCTCCTTTTACGAATTGTTCGCCATGTGAGTTGACACTATCCCAACGTACCGCATAGCCTTCAAATACAAATGCCGAACCCTTGTCTTGATTTTCATCAAAACGTAATTTGACATCCGAGAATGGCAAAAGCCGGATTTGAACATCCGGCTTTTGTACGTGAGAATTGCGCATTTTAAGCATGCTAAGATTCATTTTTTTGTTCCCCTCCAGCTACCGCGCGTTCAAGGGTTATAAGATTTGCCGCTACCATTAAATTATCTCCACCTTCAACGGGGCTAAAACCTTCCTCTTTGCGGACTTCATTAATAGTTGCCTGCCCGCTTTCAATTCTCGATTTGTTATTACTAATACGTGCGGTAATAGACGCCCGTAATAAGTCTTTAATCTTGAACTCAAACTCGTATGTGTCCCAATCCACTCGATCGAGTAAATTAAGACGTACAGACTCTTCAATACGTTCAAAATAAGGACGTAACCCAAACCGATAAAATGCTTCAACGATTTGTTCGATCCCACTACCCCAAGCCGTTGAGCCTGAAGTGTCATTGACAAGTACGCTTGGTACACCATAGAAGCGGCAAATTTCTTCTACGGTAAATTTTCGAGTCTCTAAAAGTTCAATATCTTCTGGAGTTAAACTAAATCTTTCAAATTTGAGTCCACCCTCAAGAACAGGTAAAAACCAATCATCACCAGAAACAAGCTCTTCCATTTCTTCACGTAATGATTGACGCTGTTCTTTTTTCAATGACTTGTCGGTCGAAAGCGCACCAGAAGGTTTTGCACCATTTTCCATGATACGACCGACTTTATCGTCGGTTGCTAAACCAATTCCAATTGATCTTGCCGCATAAGCTAATGGAGACATGCCAACCAAACCAGTGCCAAATAATTTAACGTGCCAAATTTCATTATTTGTTAGAACTTCCTTTTTCCCATCGGAATAGGTGATGTGATACTCTTTTTTCCCTTTATTGTTCAGTTTTGGATCTACTGAAGCATTATTTATCACAACAAGCTGATTAAGCTCTTTATGGTAGTAATACTTTCGTACATAGACATTTCCGCTAATTAAATTCAGCATGAAAGTCTCTTTAAATTCGACATTTGTTTGCTCATCGTTTGGTTTATTCCGCCAAAGACTTGCTAAACGATGATCGAATATTGGTTTACGGTTCCGATCCTTATCAAACATGAACATTTCAAGAGGTAAACTTGCTACTGTCTCTGCTAACACCTTGTGGCATGCAAACACTACTGAAAGTGTCATTGCACGGTCCCAAGTTGCAGTATTAGCAATTCGACTCTTAGAGCGGGGAAAATCGATTAATGTTCCTCGCCCTGGATTCGCTGGACCAGTACTTCGAGTATTACTCTCCTTTGCATCATCCACGGCCCGCTTGATTTTGTCCTTTTCTAGACACTCAAACAGCCGACTTTTTGCAATTTTTGCTGTCATCGTCGCCCCACTACCATATTTTTAATATAGTCATCAAAGTCAAAATCATTAGAACCATCACCAGGAATAAGCTCAAAAACCTCTTCTTTATCCCAGTACATTGCACGTGAAGCAGCAATGATCATCCCTACCGCTGCATCAATTTTTTTGGCACGGGAAATCTTTCGAGGGAAAATATTTTCCTTTGCATCCTCTTTCACTACCACATTGAGAATGCACCACTTTAAGACTGGATCACCGCAGAAACGAATGCGATTTTCCGCTATTAAAACTTCAATCCAACGCATTGCAGGGCTTAAAAATTCAGTCCTTTGCGGCACTTCAATTACATTTAAACCAGCATCGAGTAAATCGGCGGTAACTTGCTCTGCATGATATGGATCGTGACCCACCTCATAGAATGGATAATCAAGATGATGCGCTAAAATATCTTCTTTAATGCGGTTAAAATCAGTTGATGCACCTGGTGTTTCAATCAGCCATCCATCATCACGCCAAACAGGGTAATCATCTGGCCGCGTCTCTCCATTAATTGCTTCAGTTGACTCCATCACTCTTTCATTGATGTAACTATGAGCAAATACGTACCAAATAATTTTTCCATCTTCAAAACGAGGTCGCATCTCATCCCATGAGGCAAGGTCTAAGCGACTTGCTAAGTCATAACCGCCAAATCCTACAACGCCTTTAAATTCTTTGTATGAGACTTCAACCTCACAATTAGACACAACAGATTCAGCAAGCCAGCCATCAACCGCCCCAACCCATTCATTTAAATGCTTTTGACGGAAAATCGCCTCATTTGATGGAGAAATTTTGCATTTATCGGCCATTCCTTGCAGATATTCAGGTTTTACTGAAATACCAAAGTTTGGATTTGCTTTAGGCCAATTTTTAGGGTCTTTCCAATCATCACCTTTGTCTAAACAAAAGATCATCCCGAAATAACGTTCGTGTATTGCCTCACCTTTAAGAATGGCTACAACAATCTTTCTTTCACGATAACAAACGGATGTTGTATCTTTTCCAGCAGTTGTAATCGCAAAAAGTAATGGTTGAAACCGTGAGGCTATACCATTTGACACAATGTCATACATGCCAGAATCTTTATGAGCATGTAATTCATCAATCAAACCACAGTGTACGTTATAACCGTCTTTTGACCCGTCCCGATCCTGTGAAAGCGCTTTAAACGACGAGTTCGTTGTCGTTTGGAAAATCGAATACTCTTGCTTAGTGATACCAAAGCGCTCTTGCATCTTTGGCGAATAAGCAACCATTGTTTTTGCCGCGCCAAACAAAATATTGGCTTGGTCTCTTGTGGTTGCAGCAGCATAAACATTTGCGCCTGGTTCACCGTCAATGAATCCCATGTAGAGACCAACAGCCGCCAGCCATGTGGTTTTGCCATTCTTCTTAGCGACTTCCAAGTAGACGTATGTGAAGCGACGTAAACCTTCATAATTCACCCACCCAAAAATGTTGACTGTGACAAAAACCTGCCAAGGCGACATTACTAATAAGTGCCGTGTTCCATCACGTTTTAAGCGAGCTAATTCACCTTCAACATGCGGGCAAGTTTCAATAAAAAAGCACGCATGTTGTGCGCGCTCTACATCGAATCTAAATTCAAAATTTATATCTGGCGGCTTGGAACCAATTTTTAAGGATGTGAGTAATTTTTCTAACTCTTCATCACCAGAACCTAATGGAATACCGGAACGATTTAAGTCATTTAAGAAACGTTTAACAGCAAATTTTTCTAGCTGCCCAGCAGTACGCACTCCAGAGCGCACGTCGTGGCAATACTGAAGTGCGATTTTGAAATAATCGCGCATAAAAACTCACTAACTTGAACGAACACTAAACCCAGCATAAGGGTCATTTTCTTCTTTCTGACCAGCATCAGCACCCAACAAATCTAATTGCTGTTGTTTATTAACTTTGACGCTTGATCGTGCCCGTGGGGTTAAACCAAATTCAGCAGCGGTTTTAATAATTTGCTCTTGTAATTTATTTCGGACTTGGAGCCAAGCTGCTTGGACCTCAAATCCATTTGGCGTTGTTGTAACCCATGAAGTTATTTCTTCTAGCTTTTCAAGAGCCTTTTCATATGCGGCCATGTTGTCACAATGCAAACCAAAGACATCGCCATCCACCACAGATAGCAAACCCGCTTGAACTAAAACAGGTCCTAAAGTATCCCAGTGTTTTTTTGCGCCCCCTTTTACCCAGCGAGGGCATGGCGGCATACCTAAAGCAACAGAAGCATTGGCCTCTTGCGCCTCACCATCCCGATCGTTTCGGATACGGCTGCCGCTAAGAATTTTTTCTTGTAGACCCTTCGGTGGACGACCCATATTTGACATAAGAACCTCCAAAAAATTTAAAACTGATTAAATATTAGAGGTATACCCCCCTATGGACTTTTGACCACGTAAAAATTTCATGGGGGGGCGGTCTTTTCTGAGAGGGCCCTTTTGACTTTTGACCCCCTATCCCCTAAAACCCGTGTTTGATAAGGATTTTTATAAAAATTATTCCAAGTCCAAATCCAATGAAAGCCCCCCAATAAAACCCTGTTGTCCATGGATCCGAGCTGCTTGGTTCTTCTGGATTTAAGATTTGAATTGGTGGTCTTACAACTTCAGGTGGAACTGGACGTTTAGGAATGAAATCATTCCCGATAATGTTCGTTGGTTCCGGTGGTCGAGGCGGCTTAGGAATCTCATTCATAATTCACACCTTGAATCACTCGTTGAGTTGCATCGACCTCATCAAGTCGAGCGCCTCGTAATCGTTCTTGTATTTCAGATCGTGGATGATCTTCACCGTTCCATAAGACTTTGAGACATGAACCAGCTTCAACAACAACACCGAGTTCATCGAATCCTTTCAGGTCATCTCGATAAACAACATGATCACCAACTAAGATAACTTCGCGTTCGCTCATACTGTCACCGCCTTGAAATGTGAATGATGCAAGCGATGAACAAAGCCATCAGCATCACTAACTTCAACCATATTTGCAGCTACTGCCGTAACCATGAATTGGTCAGTGAACTTACAATCAAGTGAATCAATTGCATAACCAGTAGCTGCACAAACAAAATCACCAGTATTGAATTCATTCTTGCTATCTCGATTAGCTTTGCTCGGTGATTGTACTGGCGACCAGCTCCCACGATCTTCGGTTGCTGTCTTGCGGTCATGGCATGACTTGCAAAGCGGTTGCCAATTGTTCTTATCCCAAAACAAAACTTGATCACCTTTGTGCGGGATGATGTGGTCAACAACCGTTGCCGCTTCAATCATTCCGCGCTTGCGATGGTCCGCACATAGCGGGTTCTCATCTAAGAATTTTGTTCTGTCTTTTTCCCAACGGGCATCATAGCCGCGCTGGTATGCTGTGCCCCGCTCCCGATCTTTCTTTTTGATGCGGTCTTGATGCTGGTCACAGTAACCTTTGTTCGATGCAAAATCTTTACAACTGCCCACAAGACATGGGCGCTTAGCTCTTTGTGGTGGACGGTTGGTCATGTTCCTAAATCTCAAAAAAGAAGCCCACATGTCCAAGGAAGTCATGCGGGCTTTGAAAGAGAGCTTTACAGCTCTTAAGGAAAACTACAGCGTTTAATACAGTTATCCATTGTGGTGAAATGTACTTTAATTTTGTTTCACTAGTCAATACCAAAAATACTTTTTTAGTTATTTTTATTACCAATTTGCTTTGAAATCTTTGCAGCTACTGTATTTAACTCCTCTTTAAAAATTTCAAGATAGGTATCAATTAACACCCCTAAACGACGATGAACCTTTAAATATGATACACCGCCTATCAACCCACGATTTCTAACAGTAGGTTTGTAATCTGCTGATACCAAACACAACTCAACTAAAGCAATATATATCGATATCCCGTGCTCATCGGTATTTTCAGATTGCCCACAGGAAATTAGTTTTTGATGAATATCTTTACTAATCACATTTAAGTACTCAACTGTACATTTTTTTAAAGCGTACACTTCCAATAATATATTCTGAACTTCAGATAATTTTGCATAACTAATTGAAATACAAATATCTGCTGTAGTTAAAGCTCCATGACAACCCGATGGAATAGCTTCATAGTTGGTAGTTTTAGGATTTAGTAAACGTAAATATTTTTCCATTCTGCACCTATTCCATTACACAATGTTAAGGGTGTTAAGAGTATTGTTAAGGGTATAAAAGTATAAAACTCTTAGTTGGTAAGGCTTGTGAAGGGTGTTAAGAGTGTTAAGGGTATTTTTCTCACGCACGAGTGAATTTTTATTAATTAATTTAATAATTAATTTATTCATACAAATATTTATCACGCGTATGCGCGCGCATGCGAAACCCTTAACACCCTTAACATTAAGGCTGTAAGTATTGGTATGATTGGTTTTGATGGTGTTAAGGGTGCGTATAAATACCCTTAACATAACCCTTAACACCCTTAACATGTCAGAATGACCGTAATAGGTGATGCCAATATTATTATGCGTGTTGTATGACATTTGGGACATCTCCGTGTACTTTAGCACTAAATTCATGTATTTGTGAAGTCAGCCAATCAACTAGTGTTTCATTTGACTGAGGGTCATGATCACGTACAAAAATTACTGTTTTTTGCTTTTCTGGTTTAACTACATTATAACCAGTGCCCTGCTCCCTATAACGACCAAGCCTTTTTGATACACCAGGGATAGTTGCAATCTGAAATGAAAACTTATTTTCAGGTAATGGCTTTTCGGTAGAATGCCTACACCAACTCATATACGCCTTGTAGAGATCGGTTGATAAGCAGCAACAAAAGGGATATTCAAGCTCACCCGAACTCCATTTCTGGTAAAACAACTTCCAAGAAGGAAGGCCATATTGAATAATGTCCCGTTTTGCATCCGTAAAAGGTGGTTCAGTATGAGTAGTAAAACCATCTAAAGGTAGCTGTAAAAGAAAAGTATAAAAAGCATCAATTCCAGTACTATCAATACACTGAAGCACCTCGTTCTTTAGCTCATCATCCAATTTTCCACACGGCTTCACCACAAGGAATCGTCGGTCTTTTTCCTCCAAAGGCAATGGTTGAGTATCGTTTGATAAAAACACACAGTTAATATGGTTAGATTGCTCATAACCACTCATGAACTTTTTCTCAATACGAATTGTTTCGCCAGTAATCATGTGCTTAATTAAGCCCATCATGCCGTATTTAGATTTATTGTTAAAAATTTCTTCAAAGATGCAATAAAGCTTTTGTTCAGCCCAATCTGTATAGATAGATTCAAGCCCGTTTTGACCAAGCGTTACGCAATATTTACCATATATTTCTCGCATAACTTTACCAAAGAATAATGACTTACCAGCACCCTGAATTTCACCATGCATGAGAATAGAGGTAGCCATTTTAGAGCCTTGATTTTGCAGAGGATAAGCTAACCATTTTAAAATCCAATCCACCACAACCTTGTCATAATTACAGGTGTGATGAAGTAATTTTATAATTGGCTGGCATAATTCAGTTGCACTCTTAATAGGGATCATCTGATCAACATCATTAAGCATGGGTGCAATTGGCAAACCATCAAACATATTAATTTGACCAGGCTTTACGTTCATGGTCGGATTGAATACAAGATCTTCAAACCAAATCATTTTTTTATTTTCAGACTTAATCCAAACTTCGTAACCCGAACGAAAGTTATCCTTGACCGTATCGTTGCGGACGGTGCGTCTTCTCTTAACATCCCATGATTCTTTTGTACCTTCGAGCATAATGAATCTTTCACTCATATTCTGCTCAAGTCGGTCCATATCCTTATTTAAGATATTCTTAACAGAGTTACTATCAATAAGTTTACGTTTGGGGTGATTCGACCATTCAGCAAATAAACCTTTACCTAACATATCTTGGAAAGCTGTTTTTTTGATCTGAACCTTTCTATGCATATCCCAATATTTAGATTCACCCTCAATCTGACAAAACCGACCTAGACATGATTCAAGATTAAGGGTGTATACACCTTCCTCCCCCTTGGAACCCCCATTTTCTGCCACACAATCTGGTGAAGCGGTTTGATTTGATGAAATTCCCCGATTTTGACCATCATTTTTGTGGTCTGTTGGGGAAAGGGGTGCGGGGAAAGATGCGAAAGAAGCCAAGGCTCTTTCGATCTGTCCCTTGACCGCTTCTAATCCAAAGTTCACGTGAAGATCATTAAAGTCAGTTAATGCTTGTTGCTGTGTCGGCTCCGGAGATTCTTTACTTGCACCATCTTCATGTTTGAATATAGGCACAATAACCATACCGCCTGTCACAGCAACAGCTTCTTTAGCCATTTTTCGGCCAGTATCTTCTTTTGCACTATCGTCGTCTGCACAATAAAGCAGTCGTGCATTTGGCTCTATTGATCTAATTGCTTGACCTACAGGTGGTAAATTACCTGCATCAAAGGCAACTACGACAGGTAAGTTAGTTGCCATGTGGATTGATGCTGCTGTTGCATAACCTTCTGCTATACAAATTACAGGATCGGCTAGATCAATAGTTCCAATAATATGAAAACAGCCTTTCTTACGTCCACCTGGTAAAAACTTCTTTGAACCATCAGCTTTAATGTATTGTAGATTCCACAATTCACGTTTTTCGTTAAACAATGGGACGATTAAATCGCCATCAAAATTCACCTGGCAATCAAATATTTTGACCTGTTTGTTTTTCAAGTAAGTACAGTTATCTTCTTCACCTTGATGGGTGTTATTCCACATTCGTAAAGCTTTTTTAGCAGCATTTTTTTGAATTTTTTCAAGCTCTTCATCATGCATACGTTTACGTAATGCTGCCTCTTTTCTCCAGCGCTCACGATCTGCTTCGGTTACAACTGTTTCTTCAGAAATACCAACGATTGCTGCAAGTTCTTTTATGATTTCAGGCAAAGCCAAATTAGTCACACGACCAATTAAAGCAATGCCGTCTCCAGCTCCACAGTTATTACAGAAAAAATCACCGAAACCCTGCTTATCATCGTAATAAAAACGATCTTCTCCTCCACATGATGGACATGAAGAATGTCTTTTCTTTGGCGGCATGGTAATACCAAATTGAGGATAAATTGCATCCCATTGATTAAAGGTCTTTTCTTTAACGATTTTTAAATCAAGGCCTTTTTTAGGTCTAGCCATGCTCACCTCTATGTTGCTCTTCAGCCATTGCTAAAATTGTTGAAACGACCCGTATTAATTCAAAAGCATCTTTACGAATAACTGCTAACTCGTCTTCACTAATACGGCCATCGCCTATTGCCTTAGCAACTGATTGCGATAAATCACCCTGTTCTTGTGCTAATTTGCCAATTTTCATAACAAAATCAGCAGTATTTAAATTTTCAGTTTTAGGCAACTCAAACCAAGCAGCATTGCCATGAATTGAACAAATACTATCCATGATTCGTGGATCTTTTGTTTTCTGCAAAACTGCTTCAAGATGGTAAATATTTGCTTTATGTGTCGGTGTAGTTGGATTTAAAGAACTACGAAAAGTATTAATATTGAATGCATTCTCTTCAGCAATTTCAGCCATTAGAGAATCATCATTTGGTCGATAAACCGCTGCTTTTAAAGCCATCTCGAGAGACATAACCGTTTTTTCGCGACGCTCAGATAAAGATAAAACCATGTTTAAAATCTCCAATTACATTCATTTTTTGATTTCTTGTTTTTGGGTATCTTTGGCTTCGAATTGATAAAGCCAGAGAGTTAAATCTTTTGCGCTAAATGCCCCTGCACTTTCTTCAGCCAGTTTTACGATCAAGTCTTTGCGGGGAATCTTTCTTCTATGCTTTAAATGAACAAGGATATAATTAACCGATGTACCTGAACGCATGGCGTAATCTGCTAACTCACCACTTTTACTCAAACCATCAACGTAAACATCAAAAGAAATACTCATCAAAAGGAACCAATACAAGTCAAATTACAACTAAAAATACCTTTTTGGTTATATTTATTCAATCATTTTTTAATACCAAAATGACCTTTAAAGTTTTAAAGGTTGTTTTTTAAGTTATTTTTTATTTTTAAATGTTCAAGGATAATACCGCTCTGTCTCAAAAAACTACCGATTTGACAAAGTAGTCTCTATTTAGTCAGTCTTTGGAGAACCCCATGTTAAGCATTAAACAAATACGCAAGAATAATGTTTTAGAGATGCTTAAATATGCTGAAAGAAAAGACTTTGCAGCTTTTGTAAAAATTGATTATTTACTTTTGAATCAATATCTTCCCACTAATGCCCCAAAAAATATCGGTAATAACAATGCTTTGAAAATTACTGAAGCTTTTAAACTTCCTGAAGGATGGTTAGATCATGAGCATTCACCTGGTGAAATAAAACTTGTGATGTCTCAATCTGGCTTCGCGACAGACAATGACGCAAACATTTCAGTTTTAGATGAAATTCAAACAAATATAACTTCCGATGATGCCCAAATAAGTTATAAACTTCTTCCTATTACTAATTACATTACTATAGAAAGAGGAAAAGCTTTGGATATTGTGGAGATTACTGAACCTAGTCATTTTGTTTACATGCCGCCGAATGTTGCATTGCCTATTACATTTGAAGTAAAGGGTGGAGGTTATATAAAACCCTTTAAAAATGGCTATGTTTTACTTTGTGACAAATTAGCAAAGTGTAATCCAGGTGAAGACATAATTATCCAAACCAATGATAAGAAAATAGTTTGTGGTGAGTTTCTTTTTGAGAGAGATGGTTTTATTGATATAGAATCAATTGAGGGTGAACGTCTTTCTATAAGCTCAAGCCTAGTAATAACTAAATTTCCTGTGGTTGCTTTTTTCCCACCAAGTCAAAAACAACTTATAAAAAAATAACCAATCACACCAATTTTAGGAGCTTTATGCTCCTTTTTTTGTAACTTTATTACTCTAAAAAACATACCATTGAAACTTTTTAAGTTATTTTAGTTATATTTTCCCTTGACAAATTATAACCAATAAAAATACCATTCAAATTACATTAATACCAAAAAGGTTATTTTTATGACTAATGATCAATTTCATGCGGTAGTAAGAAACCGACTATCTGCTCCAGATTTTGGACAACCACAACAACAATCAGGAATGAATATTTTCCGTGACAAAGCTCTAGACCAAATCGACAAAGCTTTAAAAAAAATATCTGAAGCACGTACAAGGGATGGACTTTTAATCGCTAATACTGAAGCCCATGCATTTGTTAATGCTTCATACGATTTCGAGGTGATTGATTCAAAAGAGAAACATTCCCTTGAAATGAAAATTCGTCGTGCATATCGCAACCAGGTAATTGGTGATAGACATGATTCAGAATAATTCACAAGTACAGCAAGAAATCATGAAGTTAGCTGGTAGCTGCTTCATGTTTTCAAAGCCTGGTCTACAGATCAATTTCAAACTTTATAACCACACTGAAGAAGTGCGCGTATACGTGTATTTCGGTGGTTATCAGCATGCAAAAAAAGATTGGGAAAAGCGCACTGTAGCAATTGTTGTGCCCTTTGGAAAATCTGTAAGTCAGTTGGTTGCACGTTTACAAGAAGCTCAACGCCAACTTGTCCAGGTAATTCATGGAGGAAGAACGGTATGAGTTTTCCAACCTTTGATGAATATAAAGAAATTGATCGTTTGAAAAAACAAATTCAGGCTCAAGTTCTCAAAATTGCAAAAGATGCAGTTGTCTTAAATTCTATGGATTTTCAAATTAGTTGTGAGATTCATGGCTTTGTTAATGGCATTGATCTTTATGTCTTTATTGGTGGAAGTAATGCAAATTGCTCTAACAGAACCACAATTTTGGAATGCTATACACAGCCTCTTACATATAACTCACTTGATCCAGAGTGTTGGCAAAAAACCCTTGAAAACTTGATTTCTGGTCAAAAAAAATTACGCGCACTGAAGAAAAAACAGATTGCTGAAGCAAAAAAAGCGGAGGTTATTTAATGGAAAAGTTACTTGGTTTTTCAATTCTTGGCCTGTTATTGGCGGGCTATCTCTTAGTCGGTTGCCTGGAGAGAATCTAATGTTATATGTAAAAGATAATCTTAATCTTCAACATTTTATTAATCTTGATTTAGTGACAAACGTCATTGTTACTGATCAAACAGATGGTTCACAACGCTTTTCGATCCATTATACCGGGCATTCAGCTACGCAAATTATTGTGGCTGATCCAGAGCAGCAAGAAGATTTATTGCTGTCACTTAGTTTGCACAATACTCCACATTCCATTGATGTGCAGTTACCACCAAACGATTGGTTACCACCTAACAAAAAGGAGGCACCATGACACCTCCAGAAAAACCATTTCTTGCTAATAGCCTGTTTTTGCTTATTGCTCGATATCAGTCACCAGTAGTTCCTTTAGAAACTATTGTTAAAGACTACTTCAGTCACATGCAAATTGCTGAAGCAAGACGACGTGCAAACAGTCAACAGTTACCATTTCCTGCATTTCGTAGCGAACCGGATAACAAAAAATCAACTTGGATGGTGAACGTTGCAGACTTGGCAGTTTATCTGGATAAACAAAGCCAAATCGCAAAACAAGATCACCAGGCAATGCATGTGTAGGAGTTCATTATGTTTGATGAAACAATCCGACCAAATTTATATGTTAAGCCTAACCTTAATAACGCTGTAGAAGAGTGGCTTAAAATCAAGGGCAATATCATTACCCTTCTAGAGCCTGGCTTCACAAACTTTCCAGACGGAAATATCCCTAAAGAACGTGTCCAGGTAAAACCACTGGACATTGAAAAATATAACGCTGAAAAGGTAACTAAAAAAGCTCCAGTCAAGGCTAAAAAGCCGAAGCTGGAGAAAGTGGATACTAAACCTAAAGTTGTGAAAGCGAAGGCTAAAAAAGCCAGGATTTTGACCCCTGAAGAGATTGCAGAAAAAAACCGCCAAGCGGAAAACCGTTCCCGTGCATTGGTCGCTAATGATTTAGGAACTAATGATTTTATTGGCGTCTGTAATATCCATGGAGAAACCAGATTCTATCTATTCGGAAATAAAAATACGATTTCTAAACTTGGATATAAGTGCAGAAAGTGTCAAAACGCATCACGCACTTTATATAGAAAAAACAGACTTTTGAAACTTGCTGAAGGAGGTAATTCATGAAGATGCATTCTGAAATTATCTCTAATGAGCCAACCAAGCCTAAATACATTGAAACCGAGCTAGGCAAAGAAAAGCTTTGCAAACATTGCCAGGAGTATTGGCCTACTGACTCAGAATTCTGGTTCATGGTCAAAGAAAAGCGTAAAGACGGAACTGTTGTATATAGACCAGATTCAGCTTGTAAAGGCTGCTATGACGAAGTCTATAGACCTAGAAATAATAGCCGCAAATATCAAAAACGGTCATTCCACGAAAAAGGTAAAGCAGCATGAGCAGATTACAGGTAGGCGCTTTGGCCTTGAATACAAAGCTTGGGAATGTGGTTACTTTGAAGTTTTACTTTAACTCTGATCAACTTTATAACCATGAGTTTAAAAAGTTAAATAATGTTTGGATGGTTGTTGATGAAAATCATCACATAAAGGAGTACTGCGAAGAGGAAAAATACTTAATGCCGCTAGGTGACGATGTAGGAGTTGAGCTTTACAACTTACGAGCAGAACATAACGCGACAATAGGTATTGATTTAGCGAATGGTCCAGATTGGACTTACGTATCAATAAATGGTGATGACAATGCATAAACCAGGAGACCGCGTGTACGTTGATTTCATTTCTGCTAATAGTGTTGAAACGGACGGTACACGCATTTGTGGGAATGGAACCATTGATAAAGTTGACCAGGATAACAAGGGTTTTTTGTTTGGACGTTTAGACAATGGCAAACCTTTTGGTTGTCCAGCTTCAGACGCACAACCCGAACGCAAACATATCGTTCAAGTTCATAATTGGGGTTACTAATGCCAACATATATTGAAATGCTTGCTGACCCTGAATTTGTTAAAAAATTAGAATCTAAATTAACAGGAACTATCGTTGATTTATATTTACGCGAAGGTAAAAGCCCACCAATTCCAAGATTAAGAAATCACAAATTCTATTATGATGACCCAAAAATTAATAAAGCTGTAGAACGTGTCAGACTAGGTTTTCTAGTCATGGCTCAAGTGCTGGATGATTTAGAAAAAGCCCCTGAATAAAGGGGCTTAATATTATATAAAATCGCCTAATTTGGCATTTTTAGCATTTTCTATAGCTTCATCAAAATCTAATACAGTCTTTCTTATTGTGTTTAAATTCACGTAAATTTTTAAACTATTCCAATCTTCATGTAATGTATATTGCTGGATCAGTGGAATACTCATACCCTTTTCAGCCAGTCTTGTGGCTGCTTCATGTCGCAAATCATGAAAACGTAAACCTTCAATACCCGCCATATCTTTAATTTTTTGCCAGTTTCGATCTAATATGTCAGCATTAAATGGCAATAATAGTTCTGGATCACCACCGCGTCTTAGCATACGTTTACGTAATTTCGGCTCTAACAATAGATCAATAATTTTTTCGGCTCTCTCATCCACAACAAAGTATTTATCATTACCAATTGTTCCTTTGGGATTCTTTACGGCCTTTAACAACCAGCGACCATTTTCCCTGTCATAGTTATCTATTCTTAGTTGGGATAATTCATTAAGCCGACGCCCAGTATAAATATCTAACCATAGAATAAGATGAAATGGGGCATCCGGGTATTGCGTCAAGTGATAATACTGAAAAGCTGTTGTTGTCAATTTTTGCAACTCTTCAGAAGTTGGCAATCTATATCTTCTACGTGAACTACCTATTGCCCTGGCATTTCTTAAACCTTTTGTCGCTTTCTCAAGTTCATCGTGATTTACCTTTAGGCCCCAAACTAAATCTGCATGATTTAAAATCGTTCTTATATATTGCAAATCTATGTTTGCAGTCGCTGGACCGATAGCCTTAACTCTATAATCCTCTAATTTACCTTCCCTGCGTGCCCGTATATGCTCAGCAAAATCTTGCCTGGTTAAAGTTGAAATCTGCTTTTTTGCGATCGGAAATCTAGTAAGAAGTTTAAGCGTTGACCTTTTTGAAGGGCCATAACTGGTGACCTCTTCAAGATATAACTCAATTGCTTCGCCTAAAGTAACATCACCTAACTTTTTCTTAAGTTCTGAAATTATGCCTGGATTCTCTTCTATTTCAGATTCTCGTTTTTTTAGCCAGGCTTCGGCCAGAGACTTTTTACTAAAAGTTTTAGATTCTGTATACTTCGCCTCCTGCTTGCGAATTTGCAACAAAGCTCGATAGCGAACTTCGCCTTTTGTAGTCGTGCGTTTTGTAATAGTTCCCATGGTTGCAATATCTAGATTTTTAAAATGGTCTATGGTTGCAATAAGGTTGCACAAAACATAGATAAACGCAAATATTCACAAGTAAACGCAAGTAAACACAGTTTAAGAAAGGTGCTCAAATGACTGATATTTCGAATAATGTAATTAAATCAATTACTCCTAGAATATCAGTAGCCCCTATGATGGATTGGACAACGAAGGATTATCGATTCTTTGCGCGCTTGTTTAACCCAAATGTTGTGCTCTATACCGAAATGGTCACCACAGGTGCGATTCTTTTTGGCGATGCTAAACGCCATTTGGACTACAGCACACAAGAACACCCTATCGTATTACAGTTGGGTGGTTCAAATCCGCAAGAGCTTGCGACCTGCACCAAAATGGCTGAAGACTGGGGTTACGATGAAGTTAACCTCAATGTAGGTTGCCCAAGTGATCGTGTACAGAACAATAAAATCGGTGCTTGCCTAATGGCAGAGCCAGATTTGGTTGCTGAATGCATCCATACCATGCAAAAGGCTGTAAACATTCCTGTGACAGTAAAACATCGTATCGGGATTGATGACATGCACTCTTACGAAGAGATGCTGCATTTCGTAGATACTGTGGCTGCAACAGGTTGCACTCATTTTGTAGTGCATGCTCGCATCGCTATTTTGAAAGGTCTTTCACCGAAAGAAAACCGCG
>Ga0209795_10000411_pt1 | contig 34294 bp, 19 predicted proteins | sample AgamicOrMarz_FD_187166 | JGI IMG/M metagenome (GOLD analysis project Ga0209795, IMG submission 187166) | Agave microbial communities from Guanajuato, Mexico - Or.Ma.rz (SPAdes) (version 2) | ecosystem: Host-associated > Plants > Phyllosphere > Phylloplane/Leaf | place: Guanajuato, Mexico...
GCAGCCATATCAAACTCTAAGAATACTTTACGTAAAGTTTCAGCATCCATATTTAAAGTTGTTTTGGCATTTGAAGACAAACCTTTTTGGATTTTACCCCCATCTAAAGCTAATTCGGTATTTCCAGCAGCATCTGTAACTACTAAATTAATTGCCAAATTCGCAAGAGCGGGTGGCAAATTAAGATCACCTGCTTCAGCAGTTAATTTTTCGACAGTCGCAAACCAATCTTCAGTTAAAAATGCAGGCATGATTCTTCCTCAAATTTATTTGTTCAATTTCTCTAGTTGCCTATCCAGACAACATCATGTGAAGCAATTCTGCTTGTGGGTTGTTATAGCATGTAATTTAAATTTTGGGCTATGACTTTTTGTACGGAACATTCATTTTTTAGTATTTTGATACATTAAAGGCACTTGATTATAAAGTGCCTTTAACATTCTTTATGCTAGCGTTTATTCAGCAGCAAAGCTTAAGTTCACTACATCTAAACGTTTCTTAAGCTCTTCTGGATCTTTAATATCCAACTCACGCTGAGAGTCTAGCGCTTCAAAATCGAACAGCTCACGATCCGCTAACTGAGATGGAGATACGTTCTGTAACGCACCGAAAATGCTGTGTAAGCGCTTCGGATATTGTTTATCCCACTCACGTAGCATTTCATTAAGCATGGCACGTTGTAGGTTTTCCTGCGAACCACAAAGGTTACATGGAATGATTGGGAACTGACGTAACTCGGCATATTTAATAATGTCTTTTTCTTCAACATATGCCAAAGGACGAATCAAAATGTTCTTTTTATCTGACGATAAAAGCTTTGGAGGCATCGCCTTTAAGCTACCGCCATGAAATAGGTTTAAGAAGAACGTCGCGATGATATCGTCACGGTGATGACCTAAAGCCACTTTAGTTGCACCAATCTCTTGTGCAAAGCCATATAAAGAACCACGGCGTAAACGTGAACATACTGCGCAGTAGGTTTTACCTTCCGGCGTTAAACGTTTAGTAATGGTATAGGTGTCTTTTTCTAAAATGTAATATGGAATGTTGTTCTCTTCCATATAACGAGGCAAAACATCTTCAGGAAAGCCTGGTTGTTTTTGGTCAAGGTTAACCGCAACCACATCAAAATTAATTGGAGCGATACGCTTAAACTGCAACAAAATATCGAGCAAGGTATAACTGTCTTTACCACCAGACACACACACCATGACCTTATCGCCATCTTCAATCATATTGAAGTCACGAATAGCATGCCCAACTTGACGGCGAAGCTTCTTGAGCAAACGGTAATAGGCCGAGCTTGTTGGAAGTTCAGGCTTAAAATTAAATCCCTGATTGGACTCAACTGGCGCGTACATAGACGAGATATACCCATAAATAAAAATACCGCGCAATTTTATATGATTCAGAAGAGAATCGCATCAAAAGAATAGTTTCAATTCTTGAAGTCGTCACATTGCTCATGCATGATGCAAAAGTGATGCTCTATTTTTGACTGAAGCGTTCAAAAAATGTGCAAAATGCTTACTTTTTGGACTTTTCCACAGTTTTCCACAAAACCTGTGGATAAAATTGTGGATTTCTTCGTACTTGACAAACTGTTTTGACCTTCTGTTAAGGGTTTTATTTAAATTGATCATTTTTTAACCAATGTTTTTTACCCTTAATAATCAACATGTTATTCAAGTCAATAGAATCATTTTAAAAAAATTTTTTAATTTTTTTTGATGAGCATTCGAACAAATAAGCTTGATTTTTTGAAAGAGTCGAAATAAAAAAAATTACACAAATCTTCTTTAAGTTGTATTTTTTGATAAACTCTTTTGCAAGTTTTGAGTACCTTAAAATTGTGAATAACATAAAATGAAAAAATCGGTTCAATTTCTTATTTCTTGTTCGCTGGGGATGACCACTTTTATGGTCGGCATAACATCAAGTTCAGCAGGTCAAATGTATATTTACCAAGATAAAAACGGTAGTACATTGCTCACCAACCGAAAAAGCTATGATCACTCTCTTAAAAAAGTAAAAGTAACCTATTATCCAGATAGTAATATTCACAGTTATACAAACTGGGGAACATCAGAAGCTTCTGTTCTGCCAAGTTACAACAAGAATAAAAATGCGTTCGACCATATTATTAGACAAGCTGCACAGCAACATGGTGTATCGGAAGGTTTAATTAAAGCCGTTATGCACACCGAGTCCGGATTTAATGTAAAAGCGCGTTCGCCAGTAGGTGCTCAAGGTTTAATGCAGCTTATGCCTGCGACGGCCCGTCGTTTTAATGTATCTAACGCGTATGACCCGCAACAAAATATTTTTGCCGGTGCGAAATATTTAAGCTGGTTACTCAAGCGTTTTAATGGAAATACGCAAATGGCACTTGCGGCTTACAATGCAGGTGAAGGTAATGTCGATAAATATGGTGGTATTCCCCCTTTCCGCGAAACACAAGATTATGTGCGCCGTGTGACAAGCCGATATCAAAACCTATATGCATCGGGTTCAGGTTTTTCATCTTTTACGAATACTTCAGCGCAAACCGTTTCTCATTCTTCCAATTTGGTAGAAAACACAACAGCTCAAATCACTACTCAATCACCGAAATATTCATCTTCTCGTCAAATCGTGACCTTATCTGACGGTAGCTATACAGATGCACCGACAGGCACTTATGTCACCAATAATGCCACCGCAATTGCCCATATCAGAATTGAATAAACAATGAAGAAGAACTGTGGCTCACGGTTCTATATAGTTAAGTTCAGATGCTTTAAATTGTAATGATCTATTACCTGATCTTTACCATTTTGACGAACTTAGCCAATTATTCTTTAAATTTAGGCACATTCTGCTACATGAAAGAATGTATCAATTCCTTATTTTTTTCTTGAATTTTTCCCCTAAGCCCCGCATATTAGCTGCATGATTTAGAATTTGTAAATCAGATAACATTTTATTTATAAGAGGATTTTCTCAATGATGCGGATTGGTTTGTTTTTGCTTACCAACCTCGCGGTACTGGTTGTAGCTGGCATTATTTTGTCACTCTTCGGTGTCGGTAGTTACCATGGCGCGGGTGGCTTGAATCTAGGCAACCTTTTAGTGATCTGTTTTGTGTTTGGTATGGTGGGATCTTTAATCTCGTTATTCATGTCAAAATGGATGGCTAAGAAAACGACCGGTACAGAACTAATCGACCCGAATGCTCCTCGTAACCAAGCTGAAAGCTGGTTATTGCAAACAGTCGCTGAACTTTCTCAACGTTCTGGTATTAATATGCCAGAGGTTGGTATTTTTCCATCATATCAATCCAATGCCTTTGCAACAGGCTGGAATAAGAATGATGCCTTAGTTGCCGTTTCATCTGGTCTACTTGAACGTATGAACAAAGATGAGCTACGTGCTGTGCTTGCGCACGAGATTGGTCACGTTGCGAATGGTGACATGGTTACCCTAGCACTCATCCAAGGTGTCGTGAACGCCTTTGTTATGTTCTTTGCTCGCGTAGTCGGTGATTTTATCGACCGTAATGTTTTTGGTCGTCAAGATGATCAAGCCCCAGGTATGGGTTATTTCCTCATTACCATGGTATTAGATATCGTCTTTGGTATTCTCGCTTCTGCCATTGTGATGTGGTTCTCTCGTTATCGTGAATACCGTGCTGATGAAGCAGGTGCACGTTTAGCAGGTAAACAAGCAATGATTTCTGCATTATTACGTCTACAAGCTGAGACTGAAATGCCAGATCAAATGCCAAAAGAAATGAAAGCTTTCGCAATTGCGGAAGGTAAAGAACAAGGTTTTAGCTTAGCTGCTTTGTTCCAAACCCACCCAACAATTGAACAACGTGTGGCAGCTTTACATCAATTAGATTGCCCATAAAACGTTTAATGTAAAAATAAAGCCTCCAACTGGAGGCTTTATTTTTTATTACATGGTTTGATAGAGCCCCCACAGGTAACTTGCGCCCCACCAAACAGCTATACCAATTAAAAGCAGTACAAACGCACCAAGCAAATCTGGAATATGCAGCCATAACCAACTCACCACGGGATTACGCCAGAAAGCTGAATTCTGCTGCTTCTTTTCGAGTTTTTCATGTAAGTATGGATGAATGACATGAATATCACTTTGGATCTTATATTCTTCGCGTATATGCGTATGAACCACATCTAATGCTTTTCGACTCGGTCGTATAAAAATATCGAAAATAGTCCCAGCAACTGGAACAAAACCCACTACAGCATCTACAACAGCAAGTTTGATGACTGGCGTTAGCTTATGTTGAGGTACACCAATTTGTTTAGCTTTATAAATCGCATAACAGGTCAATACGAAACCAGCAATATCACCGGCAATCGGAATAGTACTCAGTGCAGCATCGGCACCAATGCCCTGCTTTGTAAAAGGAATACGAACTGCGCTGTCCATCATGGTCGCGAACTTGGCCAGATCTCGTTCTAATGCGATGACCTGTTGCTCTGTTAATTTTTTTTCTTGAGGCATCTAAATCAAATATATGAAGAGAAGTTAATCTTAATATACTTGATTTAATACCTCTTTTTAAATTATTTACTTAACGAGCAGCTTTCGATCTAAACAATGAACGCAATAACACGTACATGACTGGAATAAAAAACAGAACCAGTACGGTACCGAACATAACGCCACCTAAAATACTAATACCGATTTCTTGACGGCTTACAGCCCCTGCCCCTTGTGCAAAGACCAAAGGAATTACACCTGCACCAAAAGCCAAAGAAGTCATTAAAATCGGTCTTAAACGTAAGCTTGCGCCTTCTAGAGCTGCTTGAATTGCAGTCTTACCTTTTTCCTGAGCCAAAGCTGCAAACTCGACAATTAAAATTGCGTTTTTACAAGACAAGCCAATCGTGGTTAATAGTGCAATCTGGAAATACACATCATTGGGTAGACCAAAAATATAAGAGAAGATGACACTTCCCCCTACACCAAGCGGAATAGAGGTCATCACGGCGGCAGGAATGCTTAAGCTTTCATAGAGTGCGGCTAAGCATAAGAAGATAAAGCCTGCCGAAATTAAATATAACCAGACGGCCTGATTTGTCGACTTCTGTTCTTCAAAAGATAAACCTGTCCATGCCAAGCCAACGTCTTTTTGCTGATTTACGAGTTGTTCAACATCTTTCATTGCCTGACCCGAACTGCTGCCACTCGCCACATCGGCTTGTAACTGCAAGGCACTATAACCCATATAACGTTTTACAATTTCAGGAGCGCCGCCCCAACTGAAGTTAGCAAATGAGCTAAAAGGTACCATTTCATTTTGGTTATTACGTACAGACCAATTATATAAATCTTCTGGTTTTGATCTGAACTGGGCATCACCTTGAATCATGACACGTTTGATACGACCACGGTCAATAAAGTCATTTACATACGTTCCACCCCATGCACTCGACAAAGTGCTGTTAATTGCGGGTAGCTCTAATCCATTTGCTAATGCTTGTTTCTGATCAATCTTAATATTAAGGTTTGCTTTACTGTTAGTCGATTGCTTATCAAAGTTTTCAAAACTTGAATAGCTTTTACTCTGCGTTTGCAACTGACGGAAGGTATTATCTAGAAAATCTTGCCCTTGCCCATTCAAATCTTGAATCCATAAATCCAGACCATCGGTTTGACCTAAACCATTGACTGAAGCGGGTAATGTCACATTAATTTGTGCATTATTGAATTGACTAAAATATTTCATCGCACGCTTTTGTATAGCTTCAGCCGAATTTTCTTTACCAGTACGTACATCCCAAGGTTTTAAAGCAATAAATCCTTGTGCCAAGTTCTGCCCTGTACCAGAATAATTTCGACCATAGCGGATCAAAACCAAATCCACATTCTTATCTTCTTGGGTTAAGAAGTATTGACGGACTTGTTCTCCAATTTTCTGACTTTGTGAAATTGGTGCACTATCAACAAGCTTAATTTGAACACTTAAAATGCCTTGATCTTCTTTAGGAATAAATCCACTTTTTAAACCGCTATAAAACAGCATAAACACAGCAATCAAAGCCACAAAAATGACCACAACCGATTTACTGTAGCGAATGCTTGTTTGGACGATTTTTATATATTGATTTTTAAGTTGATCAATTTTTTTGTTAAACCAAACCGCCCAACGCATAGGCTCTGGATTAGGCTTTAAAATTAAAGCGCATAACGCAGGTGTAAGCACTAAGGCAACGACCAGCGATAACGCCATAGCAGCAACTAAAGTGATAGAAAACTGGCGATAAATCACGCCAATTGAGCCACCTAAAAACGACATTGGAATAAAAACGGCAGTTAAAACCAATGTAATCCCAATTAAAGCTCCACTAATTTCTCCCATCGACTCAATGGCTGCTTCTTTTGGGGTTAAATGCTGTTCATGCATGAGCCGCTCAACATTTTCGACCACCACAATCGCATCATCGACTAACAAACCAATAGCGAGTACTAATGCAAATAACGTTAGAGTGTTAATACTAAAACCGAGCACATATAAAACAGCAAAAGTTCCTAAAATCACAACAGGAACGGTAATGCTCGGAATGAGTGTAGCGCGCCAGCTTTGTAAGAACAGGAACATCACCAAAATAACTAAAATAATGGCTTCAATAAGCGTCTTTACGACTTCCTTAATTGACTCTTGAACAAACGGCGTATTATCTCGTGGGTAAACAATTTTATAGCCGGCAGGTAGTTTAGTTGTAAGCTGATCTAGAGTTTGATGGATGAGTTTAGAAGTCTGAATCGCATTCGCGCCCGAAGATAGCGAAATACCTAAACCAGCGGCTGGATAGCCATTAATGGTGTTAAAAGACTGATAATTTTCTGCACCCAACTCGACTCTAGCAATATCTTTTAAATAGACATAACTTGCTGTTTGATTGGCTTTCACTACAATATTTTTAAAATCTTCGACTGTTTTTAGTCGAGAACCTGCGGTGACTTTAGTATTTAAATATTGTCCATCAATGACGGGTAAATCACCGATTGCACCTGCGGCAACTTGTGTATTTTGAGCGGTGATTGCACTGGCAACATCACTTGGCATTAAATTATATTGTTTTAATTTCTCTGGGTTTAGCCAGATTCGCATTGCATATTGCGAACCAAAAACATCAGATTCACCCACCCCTTCAATACGGTTTAGGTTATCGACCACATGTGTAGTTAAGTAGTCCGATAGCTCGATATTTCCCGATTTACCAGACGAGTCATATAAACCTATCACCATAAAAGTATCACCGAGTGACTTACTCACCGTCACCCCTTGGCGTTGTACTTCATCTGGTAAACGTCTTATGACACCACTAATACTATTTTGGACTTGGACCTGTGCTGTATCTGGATTGGTTCCATTATCAAAACTGATGGTAATTCGACTACGTCCCGATGAATCACTGGTAGAGCTGAAATAAAGTAAATTATCAATCCCTTGTATTTGTTGTTCTAAAATCTGAGTAACACTTTGCTCAACCGTTTGTGCATCTGCCCCACTATAACTTGCCGATACTGTAATTTTAGGAGGGGCAATATCAGGATAGCGCTCTACGGGTAAATTCAGCACCGAAAAAATACCAAATGCCATAACAATAATTGCTAGAACACTGGCAAAAATAGGGCGCTGAATAAAAAATTTAGATAGCATGGTTGCTCAGAATTAAGTCGTCAATTAACAGGTGCAATGCCAAATTTGGCCTCTTGATCATCAACGAGCGATATAAAAAAGACAAGTAGAATTAACACAATAAATGCAATTAGAACAAAAACAAAGCAAGAATCGGTATTTCCTACAAACCCACAAAGAAGGTTTTAACAAGTGTCACTGAAAATTCATGAATTCTTCATGTTCACGTCAAGTTCAATGAGCAGACTAAATGCGTTTCGACTAAAACAATATGAGTAGAATTATGTTTAAAAAAGCACTTTTATGCTTAAGTTTAATTAGTTTGGTGGGTTGTAATGACGATGATAAAACTGAAAACTCACCAACCACACCTGAATATCAACTTCCTAAAATCTTGGTGGTAGGCCACCGTGGCGCGAGCGTTTTACGTCCTGAGCACACATTAGCTTCATATCAAAAAGCGATTGATGATGGTGCAGATTTTATTGAACCTGACCTTGTTTCCACACAGGACGGCGTATTGGTTACTCGCCATGAAAATGAGATTGGTGGAACAACCAATGTAAGCACTTTAAGTCAGTTTGCAGACCGTAAAACAACAAAAAATATTGATGGTAAAGACTTAACAGGTTGGTTTACAGAAGACTTTACTTTAAGTGAATTACAGCAACTTAAAGCACGTGAACGTATTCCAGAGTTCCGCCCAGCGAACACAGCTTATAATGACCTTTACCCTGTCCCTACTCTAGAACAAGTGATTGAGCTAGCTGAAGCAAATTATAAAAAAACGGGCAAAATTATTGGCTTATATATTGAAACTAAACATCCGACTTACTTTAAAAACCAGAAACTGGCAATGGAAGACACCCTTCTTAAAACCTTAGCCAAATATGAATATACACGTGATATTGCGCCTGTTTATTTACAGTCTTTTGAAGTGAGTAATTTAAAATATTTAAAAGATCAGCTCGACCTTCATAAAACGATTAAACATGCACAAATCATTCAATTATATGATGCTAAAACCTCTCAACCAGCTGACTTCGTTGAAGCTGGCGAAACTAAAACTTATGCAGATTTAGCCACAGCACAAGGCTTAAAAGATGTGGCTAAATATGCAAACGGTGTAGGACCAAGTAAAGGTTATATTCTAAACTTTAATGACAATGGCTCAGTTCAAATGACTTCATTTATTTCTGATGCACATACGGCTGGCTTAAAAGTGCATCCTTATACTTTCCGTCCAGAAAACAACTTTTTACCAAAGCCTTTAAAGTGCAGTCAAGATAAGCCAGCTGAACGCTGCCCATCTGGTGCTTTAAAAGAGTTTGAAGCCTATTTCAAAGCGGGGGTTGATGGAGTCTTTACAGATGATCCAGCACTTGGCCGTGAAGCGGTCATTAACTTTGAAAAAGCCAAAAAATAAATAACGTTATGAAGAAAAGACAGGGCAATAAATGCCCTGTTTTTTTATTTCTCTACGACATTGTCAAAATAAAGTGGGATCCACTGATATTGCTCAGCATTTACTTTATAAACATGACCAATGCCCGGAAACGGTAAATGAGGCGCAGCAACCCATTGCTGCTTATTTGAAATTTCAGCAAACATTTTTAAACGTGTATTAATCGCCTGCTCAGAATTCACATCGAAATCCACTCCTGTTTTTGGAGCATCAAACTGTAAAGAATGTGAATGTACGATGTCTCCAACAAAAATGATTTGCTGATCATTACTTTTTAAGCGGAAGCTATGATGACCTGGTGTATGACCACGCGTATCAATCACCTCAAAACCTTGAATAACATCGCCGTCTTTAAATGTCTTAAATGCTTTTTTTGCTTGATATGGAGCAAGAGCAGTTTTTACATTTTTAACCGTGCTCAAATAATTTTCTTTTTTGTCTGCTGGTACTGTTTTTTCAGAAGCAGGATTTAGCCAGTAATCAGCTTCACGCTCATGGGCATATACAGTTGCGTTAGGAAATACAGCTTTTCCATTTTGAGCAATACCGCACACATGGTCTGGGTGTAAATGAGTAAGTAAAACAGTTTTTACATTAGCAAGTTTATAACCTGCCAATTCAATATTTTTTGCAATTGAACCCAGTTGCGGGCCAAAACAACTTGCTGCCCCACTGTCTACAAGCGTTAAGCTTTTGCCGTCATCAACTAAAAATGCATTTACCGAAGTTTGAATCCCTTTTTCATTAACAGCAGCATATTTAGTTAAAATTTTAGTTTTTTGTGCCTGATTTAAATTTTTAAATAATTCAGGATTTAAGTAAATCGTACCATCAAGCAAAGAAGTTACACGGTAGTTGCCAAATTGATGGTGATAATATCCCGGTACTTGTGTGGTTGTACTTGGCTCAGCATAACTTGCATGTATGCTTCCAATTGCAAGGCCCAAAGCGACACATAATTTTTTCATCTCTTCTTCTCTATCAAGTTATAAAGTCAAAATCTTTAAAAAAGATTTAATAATTTTTTAAGACCCAAATTATATAATGCATGAAAAGTGTCAGAAATATAAGTAAATGAATAGCTATTCTCCTTATAAGGGTAAAAGTGGTCTGAAACGCATACTCAATGCTACGGGCTACTCCATTTCGGGATTTAAAGCAGCCTATAAAAATGAGGCCGCTTTTCGCCAAATTGTTTTGATAAATATTATTTTGATTCCAGTTAGTTTTTTTCTTGATGTGAGCCGTAGCGAACATGTATTACTGATTATCGTATGTCTTTTTGCAATGATCGTGGAACTATTCAACTCGGCTATTGAGGCAGTGGTTGATCGTGTTTCTCTTGAGAAACATCAACTTTCTAAAAATGCAAAAGATATGGGAAGTGCGGCTCAGTTTGTTGCACTCTCTATCATCGCTATTACTTGGTTAATTATTTTATTAGGCTAAAAAAAACCATGCCTACAAGTAAATAAGCATGGTTGTAACAAAAGAGGAACTTCTAGCTGCTGTTCCTGTTTTTTAATATAAGCAAGTGAACTTAATTATTTCTTAAAATTATGTGAAAAATAAAAAAAATCCCTGCATAAGCAGGGATTTTTTTTGGTTAAAGCGTTGATGCGATATTACATCATTCCGCCCATACCACCCATGCCACCCATATCTGGAACAGCTGGTTTATCTTCAGGAATGTCAGTAATCATACATTCTGTAGTTAACATTAAGCCAGCAACAGAAGCAGCATGCTCAAGTGCAGAACGAGTTACTTTAGCTGGGTCAAGAATACCCATTTCTAACATATCGCCATATTCACCAGTTGCAGCGTTGTAACCAAAGTTACCTTCACCATTCTTAACAGCATTGATGACTACAGATGGCTCGTCACCAGCGTTTGCAACGATTTGGCGAAGTGGAGCTTCGATCGCACGGCGTAAAATATTGATACCCGCTGTTTGATCTTCGTTAGCGCCTTTTAAGTTGTCTAATGCATTTACCGCACGTACTAGAGCAACACCACCACCAGCAACAACACCTTCTTCAACCGCAGCACGAGTTGCATGAAGCGCGTCGTCTACACGGTCTTTCTTCTCTTTCATTTCAACTTCAGTCGCTGCACCGATTTTAATTACAGCAACACCGCCTGCTAATTTAGCAACACGTTCTTGTAATTTTTCACGGTCATATTCTGAAGTAGATTCTTCGATTTGAGCACGGATTTGTTGAACACGTTCAGCAATACCAGCAGCATCACCAGCACCATCAACGATAACTGTGTTTTCTTTAGAAACAGTGATTTTGTGCGCAGTACCTAAATCTTGAAGAGTCGCTTGCTCTAAAGACATACCAACTTCTTCAGAAATAACAGTTGCGCCAGTCAAGATTGCAATATCTTGAAGCATTGCTTTACGGCGGTCACCGAAACCAGGAGCTTTAACAGCACACACTTTAATAATACCGCGCATGTTGTTTACAACAAGCGTAGCAAGTGCTTCACCTTCAACATCTTCAGCGATGATAAGAAGTGGTTTACCAGTTTTTGCAACTGCTTCTAAAACAGAAATCAATTCACGGATGTTGCTGATTTTCTTGTCAACAAGAAGGATGAATGGGTTTTCAAGTTCTGCAGTTAAAGTATCTTGCTTGTTTGCGAAGTAAGGAGAGATATAACCACGGTCAAACTGCATACCTTCTACGACGTCTAATGCGTCTTCGAAGCCAGAACCTTCTTCTACAGTAATTACGCCTTCTTTACCTACTTTTTCCATCGCTTGAGCGATAAGTTTACCAACAGTAGTGTCAGAGTTTGCAGAGATAGAACCTACTTGTTCGATCGCTTTGAAATCATCAGCTGGTTTTGCATTTGAACGGATATTTTCAACTACAGTTCTTACTGCGATATCGATACCACGTTTTAAATCCATTGGGTTCATACCTGCAGTTACAGATTTGATCCCTTCATTCAAAATTGCTTGAGCAAGTACAGTTGCAGTTGTCGTACCGTCACCAGCGATGTCGTTAGTTTTGCTAGAAACTTCACGAACAAGTTGAGCACCCATGTTTTCAAACTTGTCTTTTAATGAAATTTCTTTAGCAACAGTTACACCGTCTTTAGTGATATGCGGAGCACCGAAAGAACGATCGATAACAACGTTACGACCTTTAGGGCCTAAAGTCACTTTAACCGCATCTGCAAGTACGTTTACACCTGCAATCATTTTTGAGCGAGCTGAATCACCAAATTTTACGTCTTTAGCTGACATATTAAACTCCGAATCTTTTTAAATACTGAATCTGATAATGAATTGAGTTATGGATTGATTAGCCTTCCAACACAGCTAAAATGTCTGACTCTTTCATGATTAAGAGTTCTTCACCACTTACTTTCACTGTTGTACCTGCATAAGTACCAAACAATACTTTGTCACCAACTTTAACATCCAAAGCACGTACGCCATTCTCAGTGATTTGACCATTACCTACTGCAATTACTTCACCTTGAGATGGTTTTTCAGCAGCAGAACCTGGAAGTAAAATACCACCAGCAGTTTTGGTTTCTTCTTCTACGCGACGAATTACAACGCGATCATGTAATGGACGAATGTTGCTCATAATTAACTCCATCAGACTAAGTCTTTTTGATTAATCGTTATTGCTTTAATCCAGAGCAATAACAAAATATTTAGATGTCACTTTTGTGGGGATGAAAAAAAAGGCTTCAAGGGGAAAATGAAAAAAAACTTATCTTTTTTGGTCATTTTTTAACAGGTTGTGAAGAGTTTTTATTAAATTTAAAGCACAAAATAAAAGAGGCCATTTTCATAGCCTCTTTTATAAAGATAAATATTAATATTAAACAAATAGTTGCTGATTATTCAACAATTCATCTAATGTTGTATTTACCTGATTTAAAGTTATCAATGACACACTACCAAACCTTGTACCTTCGCCATCTCGGTCAAGACTAATAGTCGTGCTTCCAGCATCTTGCTCTACAGTAATAAATTTCGCTAATGTGCTCACATCTTTAGAATAGTCAATTAATAGTTCACTTAAATCAATTTTGTCAGCTTGTAGATCAGTTCTTACATCACCTAAAGTAAAATCTAACACCGTGTCATGTCCATTCCCGCCTGTCGCATCTTGGCTATTTAGCAATTGGAACAGAATGATATCAGCCCCGTCATTAGTCATATAGGTATCATTACCTTCACGCCCATTCAAAATGTTATTACCAGAGTTACCTGTTAAAAGATTATCTAAAGCATTACCTGTTGCATTTAGATGAGCAGAACCAACTAACTCCAAGTCTTCAACATAACGTCCGCTTTCTAGACCTGTCGACCAATCAGAATACCCAACCAAACTATAATTCACAGAGCTAACTATTTTATCGTGTCCACCAAAATCAACATCTCGATAGCCAGATTCAACAAGTTGACTTTCCCAGTAACCGTTTTCTACGAAAACATCTTGGTAGTGGCTAGTATCTACCCAAATATCTTCATAACGACTTGTATCAATATAAACATCTTGATAATGACTGAATTCAATATAAACATCTTCAAAATGACTAGTATCGACCCAACCCTCCTCTGAACGGATATAAGTCAGTTCGTAGCCTTCTTGCCATTGCTCATTTACAGCATCATAATGTTGTTCTACATATCGACTGTAGTCGCTCTCTACCGTGCCATTATCTATATAAATTATATTATCCTGATTTATATATATTTTTTGTATAGTGGAATAACCACTTGTGATCCACTGCGTTTCATAAAAACCATCTGTTATTAATTGTTGTTCATAATATCCATCAACAAGCCATATCTGTTCATAATGACCTTCATTAATCCATTCTGGATACATATAGCTATTATCAACCCAAACATCTTTATATGTTTCATACGGCTCAACAATATATTCTTGAACAAAATCATTTATATGATCAACTATATAAATATTATCAGCAGAATCCCCTTTAAACTGATCAACAGTGATGGTAGGTAAATCACTAATTATTTGGCTAATGGTTTCACTACGATTTCCAGCACGATCAATAACAGTAAGGTCAAATGATGTCGCATTCTCATATATATAAATAGAGAAAGTTCCATCAACCATAACCGTCGTACTTATTACAGAGGTTACAGAAGGTTCTTGATCAGCAAAATGATATATGACTTCAAGGATAGCTCTACTTTCTGCATGTCCCGTAAGCTCTCCTAGTCCATTTATGGCAAGTTGTGTGGCTACATTCGGTGCTGTTGTATCATTCGTAGCAACAATCGTTGAGCCCACACTCACATTTTGATTGGCATCAACTACTTTTACTGTCAATGTTTCACCATGCCAATATTGTGACCATAATTGCACCCAGAAAGTACCACTACTTCCCACAGTAGTCTGACCAACTAAATTATTATTAGCATCAAAAATATTAACAGTTGAATATGCTTCTGCCTGTCCTGAAAGTACATTTCCTTCTTCCAATACAAGTTGTGTTGCTGCATTTGGTGCAACGATGTCTATCGGTGCCTTAATTTCTGTATAAACGCTTTGATACCCATTATGTTCCACAACAACACGTAAAGTTTGTCCATTCACCTGAGGTGAGTATAACTGGATATTAAAATATCCTGTTTCATCTACAGAGCCACCGCCAATAAAATTACTATACACATCAAAAATACGCATCTCACTATTTGGTGTAGCAGTTCCCTCAATGAAGAAACCATTTTCAGATAAAACAACATGATCTGCTGATGGCGGTGTATTAGCATCTGCATTAAAAATAAAATTAAATGGCGTACTTATATTTTTAGCTAAATCGGTTGCCGTGATAAATAACTGTTCTCCACGTAATACAGGTGGATAAATACCAACATTGAAATATCCAGCTTCATCCGATTGAAATTCTGCTCGTAAATCTCCATCCGCATCCATTACTTTAATGATTACTTTCGGATCAGCTTGTCCCCTAATACCATAACCGTCATTACTAATCACCACATCATTAATTACTGGAGCAATATTGTCTAAAGGCGCAATAATTTCAGAGATTAGGCTATATTGATTGATATTCTGGTCATAAACTCGAACTTGTAATGTCTGTCCCTGTAGATAGTAATCAATTAACTGAATAGCGAAACTACCATCATCATTCACAACATTATTCCACCCTCCATTAATGATCTGACCATCAATAGATGTAACAACAATCGACATTCCTGCTGTTGCCTTTCCTGTCAGAATATGACCATCTACATCCAGTTTTAGCTCTGTTGCAGTAATTGGTGAATTCGAAAATACAGGTACTAACTGATGAGCAACTTCGCTTCGGTTACCAGCAATATCTTTAACAACAATACTCAAATTTTGTGTCTGGTATTGACTCAGATTAATCCATTGATTAAATGTGCCATCGTACCAAACATAAGTTGTTGTGATAACTGCACCATATTGATCAATAATTTCAATCGTTGCATTTGGCTCAGCCTCACCAAAAAGCAATCCGTCGGAGGTTAATGTAATATTTGAAGCAGCTGGTGGTACAACATCATCAATTAAAGCATTTTGTTTAACCTCAACACTTCGGTTACTTGCTTGATCAATTACAACAAAAGTAAGCTCTTCTCCATGTAAATAGACTTGATTAAAATAACCTGACACATTACCAGCACCATCTACATAACCAAAACCTACAACCTCACCCACAGCATTTTTGACTTCAATTCGAGTATTTACTTCTGCTTGCGCCGTAAAGTTTTGGCCGTTTGAGTCGAACACAATATTTTCAATCGGATTTGGTGCGATATCATCAATCAAAGCATTCTGCTTGATCTCTGTACTGCGGTTACCCGCTCGATCAACTACAACAAAAGTGAGCTCTTCGCCATGTAAATAGACTTGATTAAAAGAACCTGACACGTTACCAGCGCCATCTACATAACCAGATCCTACAACCTCACCCGCAGTATTTTTAACTTCGATTCGACTATCTGCTTCCGCTTGAGCTGTAAAGTTCTGACCATTGATATCTAATACAATATTTTCAATCGGATTTGGTGCAATATCATCAGTTAAAGCATTTTGCTTAAATTCAATACTTTGATTACCTGCTCTATCTATAACAATAAAAGTGAGTTCTTCACCTTTTAAATAAACCTGATTGAAGTAGCCTGTCACATTACCAGTGCTATCGACATAACCATAACCAACAAACTCACCCGCAGCATTTTTGACACTAATAAAACTATTTGCTTCTGCTTGTGCCGTAAAATTTTGCCCATTTTCATTAAAGATAATATTTTCAATCGGATTTGGTGCAATGGTATCCATCAAAGCATTTAACTTCACTTCATCACTACGGTTACCTACGCGGTCTATGACAACGAAAGTGAGTTCTTCTCCATGTAAATAGACTTGATATAAGTAACCTGAAACATTACCCATACTATCGGTTGAACCAAACCCTATGACTTCACCAGCAGCATTTTTGACTTCAATTTGAGTGTTTGCTTCTGCCTGAGCTATAAAGTTTTGACCGTTTGAGTCAAGTACAATATTTTTAATCGGATTTGGCGCAATATCATCAAATGGAGCCTTAACTGAAACAGCTTCACTCACATTTCCAGCTCGGTCTTTAATAGTGACTGTGAACTCTTCACCATGTAAATTGTAAGTACCGAAAGAAATAGTGAATGTACCATCAGCATTTACACTCTGATTCCACGTATTCATCTGCTGACCATTTTGATCAAAAATCTGAATGAAAGTATTTGGCTCAGCTACACCAGAAAGGGATGAACCATCTTCATTGAAGGTAAGATTACTTGCAGCCACAGGAGCAATATCATCAATCGGTGCTTTTACAGTAACCCCACCACTCAAATTGCCAGCCCGATCTACTACAACTACCTTAAACTCTTCGCCATGCAAATAATTAGTATCTAAAGAGATGCTAAATGTTCCATCCCAATTAACATTATTATTCCAAAGATTTAATAATTGGCCATTCTGATTAAATATTTGAATCGTAGCATTGGGTTCAGCCACACCAGTTAGATATGAACCATCTTCGCTAAATACTAAATTAGTCGCATTTTCCGGCGCAGTATTATCAAGAAAGGCTGTTTGTTTTACTTCAACGCTACGATTACCAGCTTGATCAATCACAACAAAAGTGAGTTCCTCACCTTTTAAATAAACTTGATTCAAGTAACCTGAGACATTACCAGCACTATCTACATAACCAGCACCTACAACCTCACCCACAGCATTTTTAACTTCAACTTGAGTATTTGCTTCTGCTTGCGCTGTAAAGTTTTGACCGTTTTCATTGAAGATGATGTTTTCAATCGGATTTGGTGCAATGTCATCAGTTAAAGCGTTTTGCTTGATCTCTGCACTACGGTTACCTGCTCGGTCAACGACAACAAAAGTGAGTTCTTCTCCATGTAAATAGACTTGATATAAGTAACCTGAAACATTCCCCATGCTATCAGTTGAACCAGACCCTATCACTTCACCAGCAGCATTTTTGACTTCAATTTGAGTGTTTGCTTCTGCCTGAGCTGTAAAGTTCTGTCCGTTCGTATCAAGTAAAATATTTTCAATCGGATTTGGTGCAATATCATCAATCAAGGCATTCTGCTTAACTTCTGCACTACGGTTACCCGCTCGGTCAACGACAACAAACGTGAGCTCTTCGCCATGTAAATAGACCTGATATAAATAACCTGACACATTACCAGCGCCATCTACGTAACCTGAACCGATGACCTCACCCGCAGCATTTTTAACTTCAACTTGAGTATTTGCTTCTGCTTGCGCCGTGAAGTTTTGACCGTTTGAGTCGAGTACAATATTTTCAATCGGATTTGGTGCAATATCATCAATCAAGGCATTCTGCTTAACTTCTATACTACGGTTACCCGCTCGGTCAACGACAACAAACGTGAGCTCTTCGCCATGTAAATGTACTTGATAAAAAGATCCTGAAACATTGCCTGTACTATCTGCTGATCCATACCCGATGACATCACCATTGGCATTTTTAATTTCAATTTGGCTATTTGCTTCTGCCTGAGCGGTAAAGTTCTGACCATTGATATCTAATACAATATTTTCAATCGGATTTGGTGCGATATCGTCATTCAAAACACTCTGTTTGACCTCCGCACTGCGGTTACCCGCTCGATCTACTACAATAAAAGTAAGTTCCTCACCGTGTAAGTAAACTTGCGGGAAATAACCAAATACATTACCTAAGCTATCGGTATAACTAGTAGTAATCTTATTTCCATCCTGATCGAATACATCAATAGAGCTTCCAGCTTCTGCCTGAGCTGTAAAGCTTTGACCATCTTCGTTGAAGATAATATTTTCAATCGCATGGGGTGCAATGGTATCAATTAAAGCATTTTGCTTAAATTCAACACTGCGGTTACCTACTCGATCTATAACAACAAAAGTAAGTTCCTCACCATGTAAATAGATTTGACTAAAAAAGCCTGAGACATTACCAGCACTATCTGTAGAACCCCACCCCGTCTGATTACCTAATGAATCAAAAACTTCGATCTGACTATTTGCTTCTGCTTGTGCTGTAAAGTTTTGTCCGTTGGCATCAAGTAAAATATTTTTAATTGGATCCGGTGCAATATCATCAAGTGGAGCATTTATTGAAACAGCTTCACTCACATTTCCGGCTTGGTCCTTAACGGTGACCGTGAATGCCTCTCCATGTAAATTATTGCTACCTAAGAAAATAGTAAATGTACCGTCCGAGTTGACGGTATTATTCCATATATTCAATGGCTGACCATTATGATCAAAAACCTGAATCGTAGTGTTCAGTTCTGCTATACCTGTAAGATATGAACCATCTTCTGAGAAAACTAAATTACTTGCTGGTGTAGGAGGAACTGTATCAGCGGTAATTACAGTATCGGCGCTTATTTGGCCGCGCGCATCCTTAATTGATAAGAACAACTGCTCACCATCAACAAGAGGACGGTCAAGCTGGAGTTTAAAATAACTTGATCCATTCCAACCGTTATCTTCACCGACTTTAATTTCGGCTACGATTTCCCCTTTGGCATCTTTAACAATGAGAGTACTATTATTTTCAGCTTGCCCACTGATCACTCCGTCTGAAGTAAAGCTATCTACATAGGGGGCAAAAGCATAGTTAGGTGCCTGTATCTGAGCTGCTAAACTTACGTTTCCATTTACATCGGTAGCCGTGACATAAACTGTCTCGGCATTGGTTAAAAACAGACCGAGTTCTATCGAGAAACTTCCACTTTCGTCGGTCCAGTTATTCCAAAACCATTTATTAAGAATATTTCCTTGTCCATCTTTAACTAAAATTTCAGAGAAAGGTTCTGCATGACCATAAACTAGATCACCAGCATCATTGAAATTTAAATCTGTTGGAATAGATGGAGGAGTCAGATCTACAACAATATTCTGCTCAGGGCTAGTCAAACCTTTATTATCAATAATTTGGACGGAAATTTGCTCTCCATCAATTAAAGGTCGGTTTACACTCAAGCTAAAATGACTAAATTCATTCCAACTATTGTCATCACCTAATGTAACCTTTCCTAATTCATTTCCTTCAGCATCACGCACGATTACCGTACTATTATCTTCAGCTACCCCAGAAATTAAACCTTCTTGTGTAATACGTTCGACATGTGGAATATAAGCAAAGTTTGGAACTTCAATTCGGGTTTCACTAACATTCTGATTTTTATCCACTACCTGTACGGTAACCGATTCGCCTTCTTTTAAAAATTGGAAAACAACTAAACTTGCAAAGCCTTGTTCATCGGTAAAACCTGTAGCAATTAAATTACCTTCTCCAGAAAATGCACGAATAAAGCTGTTCGGCTCATTCACATGTACTGATAAAGTTTCACCACTAATATCAAACTGTGGAGTTTCTATAAATACTGCGGGCGTATAGTCTGCGGTAATATATTGTGGATGACCTGAAATATTATCTTTATCTGTAGTGATAATAATTTGAGCCCCTTCCTCTAAAGGCTGATCGAGGGACAAAATAAATGGTCTTACTTCGCCTAATGCCATTACACTAAATGGTGTAATACCAGAGCTATCAAATACATTAGAATTAAATTCTTGTAGAATATTTCCATTCTGATCTTTTACAATAAAATGACTACCTTCAGTCGCATAACCAGTGATCACACCTTCTGGACTAATTCTTGTAATACTAATAGCTGGAACTTCAGTAACTAGCCCAATTGATGAATTTTCACTGCTATAACCATTATAAGTAGCGACTGCGTAAACTTCTTGATTTGAGTTAATTGAAAGATCTTGTAAAGTAAATTTACCTTCTTCATTCGTTATTGTACTTGCAAGCCAATCACCATTTTTATTGTAGATATCGACCTTACTTCCTTTATATGCACTACCTGAAATGATAGCTCCATCTATATTATTGAAAGTCAGTGAATCTAGGGTTGGTGAATTCGGAGTATGATCCACATTATAATTTTGGGTATGTTTGATAATGGCTGTATTGCCAGCTTGATCAGTAAGACTAATATCAATTGATATATTGGTTTGCGATTCTTCTGACCACAAGAACTCTGCTGGAATTTCAGTAACCCACTCTTGGGTGACCTCATCAAAATGAAAGTTATAAACAACATCGTTTAAAGTCGTATTTACTGAAGTCAGAGAATTATTTAAATCTGTTGGTAGGTTACCTACTTCCAGTCTTATAGAAATAATTTGATCTTTTTCAACTAGACTTATTGTATTGTCTTCGGTAATCGGCTTTACAGTTACTGTAGTTGATTCAACATTTAAGGAATGATCTACAACTACTTTTTGTACAGCGGTTTCTGAGGTATTCCCTGCAACGTCTGTCACAGCAGCTTTATACTGGTAAATACCATCAGCCAAATCTTTTTGATCAGCTGTTGTCTCTTGCCAAGTTTTTCCATCATCTTTCGATATCCAGTAAGTGATTTGGCTATTTACTTCTTGTCCGCTAACCTTTAAATCAAAAGTTTTATCTTGCGTAATCTGGTCTGTTGCCGAACCACCCGTATCAGTCAAATCAGCCAAAGTCAGTTCGCCTGCTTTCGGCGCTGTTGTATCTACAACAACTTTTTGTATAGCAGTTTCTGACGTATTTCCCGCTCGGTCCGTTACTACGGCTTTGTAGAGATAAATACCATCAGCCAAATCTTTTTGAGCAACTGTTGTTTCCTGCCAAGTTTTTCCATCATCAGTAGAGACTAAATACACTACTCGGCTACCATTTTCCTGTCCTTCAAGCTTTAAATTGAAGTTCTTATCTTGGGTAATCTGGTCTGTTGCCGAAACACCCGTATCAGTCAAATCAGCTAAAGTCAGTTCGCCTGCTTTAGGCGCTGTGGTATCTACAACAACTTTTTGTATAGCAGTTTCTGTCGTATTCCCTGCAATGTCTGTCACTACGGCTTTGTAGAGATAAATACCATCAGCCAAATCTTTTTGAGCGACTGTTGTTTCCTGCCAAGTTTTTCCATCATCTTTCGATATCCAGTAAGTGATTTGGCTATTCACTTCTTGTCCGCTAGCCTTTAAATCAAAAGTTTTATCTTGCGTAATCTGGTCTGTTGCCGAACCACCCGTATCAGTCAAATCAGCCAAAGTCAGTTCGCCTGCTTTCGGCGCTGTTGTATCTACAACAACTTTTTGTATAGCAGTTTCCGAAGCATTTCCCGCTCGGTCCGTTACTACGGCTTTATAAAGATATACACCATCAGTTAAATCTTTTTGAACAACCGTTGTTTCCTGCCAAGTTTTTCCATCATCACTAGAGACTAAATACGCTACTCGGCTACCATTTTCCTGTCCTTCAAGCTTTAAATTGAAGTTCTTATCTTGCGTAATCTGGTCTGTTGCCGAAACACCCGTATCAGTCAAATCAGCTAAAGTCAGTTCACCTGCTTTTGGCGCTGTGGTATCCACAACAACTTTTTGTATAGCAGTTTCAGAAGCATTTCCCGCTCGGTCCGTTACTACGGCTTTATAAAGATATACACCATCAGTTAAATCTTTTTGAACAACCGTTGTTTCCTGCCAAGTTTTTCCATCATCAGTAGAAACTAAATACGTTACTCGGCTACCATTTTCCTGTCCTTCAACTTTTAAATTAAAGTTTTTGTCTTGAGTGATCTGGTCGTTTGTTGAAACTCCAGAATCTAAAAAATTTTTGAGATTCAAAGTACCTGGCTCAGGGGGCGTCGTATCTTTAGAATCTTTTCGAGACAATAAAGCAACTGTTCCTGCCCCTGCTAAAGCACTAACTACCCACGACCAGATAGGTACAGAAGATGAAGAATCTATAAACTTTGGTGTATCTTTTAATTCTAAATAATTAACAGTGGTCTGTCCGCTAACATCTTCTCCCAGATTAGCAGCCCAATAACTCTGCCCTTCATTTAAAAGAATTTGCGGATTTTCGCTAATAAAATAGTTTTCTAAAATAATTTCAGTTCCATCTTTTAGATGAACAATTGCACTGTTTCCTTCTCTTGTTATTGAAGAAATTTTTTCTGGATTTATATCGATTTTTGCGATTTCTTTAGGATCAACTACAATATTTTTTGTCTGGCCTACATTAATATCAACTGGATTATTTTTTGAAGCATTATTTGCCATTAATGATACTTGTACCATTTTTCCACCATGAATTTTTAAATAATTATTAAGTTTCTCTAAAATATTAAGTCAAATAGATACTCATTTTAATCAAATATTATTAACTATCATAAAACACTAACCCCTTATTATAGCTACTTAAAATTGCGGCTTTTTATATAGTTAAAAATTTTTATGCATCCATTAATATTATTTTTAAAATGATAAAACATTTAAAATGTTTTTCTATTCCCCATATATAGAATTTGAGCTTAGGCATTGTAATGGATAAAATTTTATCAATCTACTCTTAAGTTAAATGTCTTATAGTGTTTTTATAAATTAAATTAATTGAAAAACCTTTAAATCATCATTAAACCAATAATGATTAATTTTTCCTTCATTGGAAATGACATTAAAACTATTCGGAACATGGTAATGTAAACGGCTAGAAGTTGCTGTTCCTGCATGAATATCATAAATAGGATGATTAATCTTTAATTGATAAATTTGCGTTAAATCATATACAGCAGTTTTATGTAAGTGCCCATGCAGCATTCCAAATAGCCCTGTGGTACTCCATTTTTCAAGTGCCATTTTTCCTAATACAGGGCAATCCTTAATACCATGCTCATCATCAGGTGGAGTATAAAAAGGTTGATGAAAAACAACTAATTTGATTTTATTTTTTGGTGCTCGTTGTAATCGCTCATAAGTCATCTGAATTTGTTCAATCGAAATATGTCCACGAGTATGATAGCGGCGACGTATACTATTCACTCCGACAATATAAAAATGCTCAGTTTCTAAAGTTGGTTCAAGCTGACCAAAAAAATATTGATAGCGAGTAAACGGTGAAAAAAAACGGTTCCAGATATGGTACAACGGAATATCATGATTACCAGGCACAACAAGGTAAGGAATATTAAGACTATCTAAAAACTGACGGCATTTATAGAACTGTTGATATCGGGCACGTTGAGTAATATCTCCACTTACAACAATGACTTCAGGTCTATGTTGAATGCAAAAAAGTCGGATTGCATCTAAACATGCCTCAATTTCTGTTCCAAAATGCAGATCAGACAGATGTAACAACATTTGGCACCATAATATTTAAAGCATTTTTTTCTACAGTGAAATTTAAAGGGGGTTTCATCTCTATTATTTCACCATCTAAAGCAACTGTGAGTTTCGATTTTTTAGCACATTCAACCACAACGTGATCTGCACAAAAACTATAAACATCTTGTGCTTCTTCTACTTTGCCTTGAATCCACTGCCACAACATGTTTAATAAACTAAGCCTATCACTTTTTGTAATGACCACTCCAGCGACCCGTCCTTGTGCAGCACAATCGGCAATCCTTAATTTCATATCACACAATTGCAATTGGTTATTACCAAAGAAAATTAAAGGTGTTTTAACTGGATATTTCTTCCCATCAACTGTGACAGATAGTTTCATGGATTTATTTTCTCTTAATAAGACATCCAGAGCTGAGGTATAGGCATGTAAAGGTAAACGTCCTAAGTACTTATTATAAAGCTCACGTTTTTTTATAAATAATGGATACAACCCTAGGCTCGCATTATTCAAATAAACATGATCATTAATAGTCGCAATATGTACAGAACGAGATGTACCTGTAGCGATAACTTCAGCAGCTTCTAACAAATCTAACGGTATATCTAAAACTTTAGCGACATAATTAAAGGTTCCCAAAGGTAAAATTCCCATAGGAATATGAGTATGTCTAAGCTTTGACGCTACTGCATTTAAGGTTCCATCCCCACCCGCTGCAACGACAACGCCTAAATTTGTGTTTTGACTATGCCGATGGATCACTTGACTCATCAAATCATCAAAGGAAACATCTTCTGCCAATTCAAAAACTTGTATTTCGAAACCAAATTCGGTGAATAAAGTCATTAACTGCTCATACATATCTTCATGTTTTGATGCATGAAAACCCGATTTTTGGTTATAGATGATAGAGAGAGGTTTTAAAGTCCGCATTTTTATTATCTTAGAGGGATTCATCACAAATATTGTATATAAAAACGTCTAATAAAAGTCCCTTTATGTAAATTTTGAATGAACATCATCTATATAATCAATAATAATTCTCAAGAAAAAAATTTAATTCAAAATGTTGATTTTTAAAGAAATAAATATGATAAATAACATACATACAACATAAAAATATGACCAATAAGATATTGTAAAAAACTATAAGTTAATGATTTAAATAATAAAAATTTAAAAAATCAAAATATCTATTTCTTAGTCTTTAGTCTTATTTTTTTTATGATTTTGTGCTTTAATACAGCCACTTTTTTATTTGATCTTTCATTGTACCTCTCAATGAATGACTTGTACGTTGTACATATTTTGAATAGGCCTCACCATGACCACAGTGAACGCACCAGAATTCGTTCGTCATCCTAAGCTTATCGCATGGGTTGAAGAAATTGCAAACTTAACCAAACCAGCAAAAATCGAATGGTGTGACGGAAGCGAAGAAGAGTATCAACGTCTAATCGACTTGATGATCGCTAACGGCACCATGCAGAAATTAAACCAAGAAAAACATCCTGGTTCTTATCTTGCAAATTCTGACCCATCTGACGTTGCACGTGTTGAAGACCGTACTTACATCTGCTCTCAAAATAAAGAAGATGCTGGTGCGACAAACAACTGGGAAAACCCAGCTGTTATGCGTGAAAAATTAAATGGTTTATTTGAAGGCTCAATGGAAGGCCGTACAATGTACGTTGTTCCTTTCTCTATGGGTCCTTTAGGTAGCCATATTGCTCATATCGGTATTGAGTTAACTGACTCTCCTTACGTTGCTGTTAGCATGCGTAAAATGGCTCGTATGGGTAAAGCAGTTTATGACGTATTAGGTACAGACGGTGAGTTTGTTCCTTGTGTACATACAGTAGGTGCTCCACTTGCTGAAGGTCAACAAGATGTTGCTTGGCCATGTAACCCTGAAAAATACATCGTTCATTATCCAGAAACTCGTGAAATCTGGTCTTTCGGTTCTGGTTACGGCGGTAACGCATTACTGGGCAAAAAATGTTTAGCTCTTCGTATCGCTTCTGTCATGGGACGCGAACAAGGTTGGTTAGCTGAACACATGCTTATTCTTGGTGTAACTAACCCTCAAGGTGAAAAACACTACATCGCTGCTGCATTCCCGTCTGCATGTGGTAAAACGAACTTTGCAATGTTAATTCCGCCAGCAGGCTATGAAGGTTGGAAAATCGAAACTGTAGGTGACGATATTGCATGGATCAAACCAGGTGAAGATGGTCGTTTATATGCGATTAACCCTGAAGCTGGTTTCTTCGGTGTAGCTCCTGGTACAAATACCAAGACTAACCCTAACTGTATGGCAACTCTTCACAAAGATGTTATCTATACAAACGTAGCGGTTACTGAAGATGGTCAAGTATGGTGGGAAGGTCTTTCTAAAGAAGTTCCAACAAACTTAACAAACTGGAAAGGTCAACCTCACGTAAATGGTGAAAAAGCAGCGCATCCAAATGCTCGCTTCACTGTTGCAGCTGGTCAATGTCCTTCTATCGATGCTGACTGGGAAAATCCAGCAGGTGTTCCAATTTCTGCATTTATCTTTGGCGGTCGCCGTGCAGATACGGTTCCTTTAGTTTCTGAAGCTTTCGACTGGGTTGACGGTGTATATAAAGCTGCAACTATGGGTTCTGAAACTACTGCTGCTGCTGTTGGTCAACAAGGTATCGTTCGTCGTGACCCATTCGCGATGCTTCCATTTGCTGGCTACAATATGGCTGACTACTTCGATCACTGGTTAAACATTGGTCAAGAAGTAAGTACAAAAGCTGAAGCTGCCGGTAATAAATTACCAAAAATCTTCAACGTAAACTGGTTCCGTCGTGATGCTGAAGGCAACTTCGTATGGCCTGGTTTCGGTCAAAACATGCGTGTTCTTGAGTGGATCATTGACCGTTGTGAAGGTCGTGCAAATGCTGTTGAAACACCAATTGGTCTTGTTCCAACATATGACGACTTGAACTGGCAAGGTACTGAATTCTCTAAAGAAGAGTTTGACCTCATCACAGCTCAAAATAAAGATCAGTGGATTACTGAAATTGAAAGCCACACTGATTTATTTAATAAATTAGGTGATCGCTTACCTAAAGCATTAAAAGAACGTCAAGCAGCTTTACTTGAAGCTGTAAAAACTGGCTTCTAATTGCTAAATATAAAAAAGGTCGCTATGTGCGACCTTTTTTATTATGCGGCATCATCTTTTTGTCGACGCTCAGATAAATAAGCTTCTAATACTTTTACTTGTTTTTCATGAAATGCTAGACCGAGTTTGGTTCTACGCCACAATATATCCTCAGCAGTAGTCGCCCATTCATATTCACATAAATATTTAACTTCACATTCAAATAGATCGTGTCCAAAGTTTTGGCCCAATTGCTCTAATGCATTTCGCTCTTGAAGCATATTCCACACTCTTGTGCCATATGCATGCGCCCAACGATTGGCAAGTGACTCAGAAACTCCGCTTATACGGGACTGGATCTGATGCGTTAAATCATCTAAGGTTGTCCAGTTTTCAGCTCCCGGTAATGGCTCGTTTGCAGTCCACTCCTCTGTCATGTCATTAAAAAACGGGGATAGATCTTCTAAAGCAGCCTCTGCCAATTTCCGATAAGTCGTGATCTTACCGCCAAATACAGATAACAAAGGTGCTTTTTCATGTTCACTCTGCAGCGCCAGAGTATAGTCACGGGTAATTGCAGATGGATTATCTGACTCATCATCACATAACGCACGTACACCCGAATACTGACTTACAATATCAGCCCGAATTAACTGCTTTTTAAAATGTGAATTGGTCACGGTTAAGAGGTAATCTATTTCTACATCGGTAATCTCTACCTTTTGTGGATCACCTGTATATTCCTGATCTGTCGTACCAATCAACGTATATTTTTCTAAATATGGAATTGCAAAAACGATGCGTCGGTCTTCATTTTGCATAATAAAGGCTTTATGACAATCATATAGTTTTGGTACAACAATATGACTTCCTTGGATCAATCGGATTTGATAAGGCGATCTAAAATTTAGATTTTCACTAATAACTTTCTCGACCCAAGGTCCTGCCGCATTCACTAAAACTCTTGCACGGATCTGATAAAACTCAGCCCCACTTTGTAATTCCAAGTGCCACAGTTCTTGTTCTTTATAGGCCTTAACACATCGTGTTCGTGTCACGACTTTAGCACCCTGCTCTTTGGCCTGTAGTGCATTTAACACTACAAGACGTGCATCATCTACAGTACAGTCAGAATATTCAAAGCCACGCGTGATAGCTGGTTTTAAAGGGCTATCTTCTCTGAAGTAAATAAGATTCGAACCTAATAATTTTTCTCGTTTTCCCAAGTGATCATAAAAAAACAGTCCTGCACGAATTAACCATGCAGGGCGTAAATGTGGTCGATGAGGCATAATAAAACGCATGGGTTTAATAATATGTGGAGCTTTAGCCAATAGCACTTCACGCTCTGCTAGAGCCTCTCTAACCAATCTAAATTCTTTATGTTCTAAATAGCGCAGACCACCATGGATTAATTTGCTACTAGCAGATGAGGTGTGGCTAGCTAAATCATCTTTTTCACATAAAAATACGGACAGACCACGGCCTGCTGCATCATTAGCAATACCGACGCCATTAATACCGCCACCAATTACGGCAAGATCATATATTTTTGAATAATCATTAGGCTGTACTGTCATTTCTCATTTTCTTTTTATTGTTGATCTTATAAAAATTAAACCATCAAATTGATGAAACAACAATCAAAAAAGTAGAATAATCAATTTTAAATAACCAAGTATTTAATCGTTAATTGATTACCCCACTATTGAATTCAACCAGCTAAAGAATAGATCAATCCTCAGCCCAACTTTGACTACGCTTCACTGCCTTGAGCCATCCTTTATAAATCAGCTCGGATTGCTCAGAAGACATTTTCGGTTCAAATACCTTTTCTATGGCAGATTTATTCCTTAACTCGTGAAGGTCTTGCCAGAAACCCGTCGCCAATCCAGCTAGGAAAGCCGCCCCCAAAGCAGTGGTTTCTTTCATTATGGGACGTTCTACTGGTGTCGCTAAAATATCGGCCTGAAATTGCATCAAGAAATTATTTTCGGTTACTCCACCATCAACTCGAAGTGTGCGAAGCTCTTCTTCTGCATCTTGCTGCATAGCATCTAAAACATCCCGAGTTTGAAAAGCAATCGACTCGAGAGTTGCACGAATAATATGTTCAATACTGGCACCACGTGTCAGACCAAAAATTGCTCCACGCGCAGTTGGGTCCCAATACGGTGCACCTAATCCGGTAAAAGCAGGAACGACATATACACCATTGCTGTCTTTTACACGTGTTGCATAAAGCTCAGAGTCTTTAGCGTTCTTAATGACCTTTAACTCATCGCGTAACCACTGTACGCAAGAACCCCCATTAAATACGGCGCCCTCTAATGCATAGTTCACTTCACCACTGGCACCACATCCAATAGTAGTCAGTAACCCATGCTCTGAACGGACAATCTTCTTACCCGTGTTCATTAATAAAAAACAGCCCGTACCGTAGGTATTTTTTGCTTGGCCCGACTCAACACACATTTGACCAAACAGTGCGGCCTGTTGATCGCCTGCAATTCCTGCAATTGGAATACCCACTTCTTGCCCACTGATGGTATGTGTATATCCATAAACCTCAGATGAGCTACGAACCTCGGGTAGCATTGCTCTAGGAATATCTAAAGCTTGTAAAAGTTTTTCATCCCATTCAAGCTTTTCGATATCAAAAAGCATGGTTCGTGAAGCATTGGTAAAATCAGTAACATGAACTGCACCATTGGTGAGTTTCCAAATTAACCAAGTATCCACTGTACCGAACAACAGCTCTCCTCGCTCAGCGCGTTCACGACTTCCTTCAACATGGTCTAAAATCCATTTAATTTTTGTGGCTGAAAAATACGGATCAATCACTAAACCTGTGGTTTTTCGGATGTATTCTTGCCATCCTGCTTTATGCAATTGATTGCATATTTCAGTCGTCTGTCTACTTTGCCAAACAATCGCATTGTAAATAGGCTTGCCTGTTTTTTTATCCCAGACAATTGTGGTTTCCCGCTGATTTGTAATGCCAATTGCTGCAACTTGTTCACTCTTAATACCTGCTTGAGCTAGAGCTTCTACCCAAACAGCACTTTGCGTTGCCCAAATTTCCATAGGATCATGCTCGACCCAACCTGGCTGCGGATAAATCTGAGTAAATTCTCTTTGAGCAATACTTACAACGTTAGCATCATGATCTAAAACGATTGCTCTTGAGCTTGTAGTTCCCTGATCGAAAGCCACAATATATTTTTTCGGGCAACTTGACATCTGAATGTCCCTTTCATTAACCACACAAATCTAGTTCACAATGCAAAAACATTATGTCTAACTGTATTTATTCAAAATTTTCTTTGGAATATATCATTATTTTTAAGGTATACAGGAATTCTTCACCTAAACATTACTCATTCTTTATCAGTTTTTTACTACTTGGGAAAAATAATATGCGAAATATGAGAATTAGATGATGAAACTATATTGATCGGCTAATTTGAAATCACATAAATATTCAACTTATTCCTTTGCTTAAATAATAAACATTGTTTTACAGACATAAAAAAAATAAAGTGAAATACTCCTCTAGAAAATATGTAAAAACGGAATAAATCTTTTCTTTTAGCATTCAACCCAAGCGAAACATGGAGCGACTCATGGTTGATCAACCTTCTACCGCAACAACTCCACAACCTCATTTAGATACAAAAACACGCCTAAAATCAATTTTGGGTGGTTCTGCGGGTAATCTTGTCGAATGGTACGACTGGTATGTATATGCCGCATTCACGCTCTATTTTGCTCATGCATTTTTCCCAAAAGGTAGCCAAACTGCTCAGCTCCTTCAAGCAGCCGCAATTTTTGCCGTAGGCTTTCTCATGCGCCCGATCGGTGCATGGATTATGGGAATCTATTCAGACCGTAAAGGGCGTAAAGCAGGCCTTACACTATCCGTCACACTAATGTGTGTAGGTTCGCTGCTTATTGCTGTGACACCAAGTTATGAAAGTATTGGTGTATTTGCCCCTCTTCTTTTAGTCGTTGCTCGTTTAATCCAAGGCTTAAGTGTAGGCGGCGAATATGGTGCTAGTGCTACCTATTTAAGTGAAATGGCGGAAAGAAACCGTCGAGGTTTTTTCTCTAGCTTCCAGTATGTAACATTGATTGCTGGCCAGCTCACAGCTCTATGTGTTCTATTAATATTACAAATGGTATTAAGCGAGGAACAACTTCATGATTGGGGATGGCGCATTCCATTTTTTATCGGGGCTTTACTAGCTATTGTAGTTTTCCGTATTCGACGTGGCCTATTAGAAACTCAATCTTTTAAAAATGCTCAAACTGAAACAGACCAGCCCAAATCGGGCATGTTTGCTTTATTTAAACATTATCCGAAAGAAGCGTTCACAGTATTGTTTTTAACAGCTGGCGGGACTTTAGCTTTCTATACTTATACAACTTATCTGCAAAAATATTTAGTGAATACTTCTGGATTTACCAAACCTGAAGCTACCCAAATTACAACTTTAGCGCTATTTATTTTTATGTGTCTACAGCCGGTAGCGGGTGCTTTATCTGATCGTATTGGTCGTAAGCCACTCATGATCGCTTTTGGTGTAACTGGGGTTCTATTTACTTATATTCTATTTAATACCCTTGCAACGACAGACAACTATTGGACTGCTTTCTGGTTATGTTTAGCAGGTTTGGTCATGGTAACCGGCTATACATCAATTAATGCCGTAGTTAAAGCTGAGCTCTTCCCTGCGCACATTCGCGCTTTAGGGGTAGCTTTACCTTATGCAATTGCTAATACGTTATTCGGCGGTACAGCAGAGTTCTTTGCTTTAAGTTTTAAAGAAGCTGGACATGAATCTTGGTACTTTATTTATGTCAGTATCATGATCTTCATTTCCCTCATTATTTATATTTTCATGAAAGACACCAAGCATCATTCAAAAATTAAAGAACATTAATAATTTTCTCATAAGGGCTAATATCGTTCGCCGATGTTAGCTCAAACATGCGATTAAGCCCCAACAACCTCTGTATTTTATGAGATACTAGCTATAAGAAAATAAGGACGATACTGATGAATAGAAGTATTTTATGCTTGGCATTAAGTAGTATGTTTGTTTTAACTGCTTGTCAGACTACCCCTCGACAATATAATGGTTCAACTGGATACCAGATTGAAAACAAAACAGAAACTTCAGCGACTTTAGCTTACACTTTAGCTAGTCGTAATAACCAGCAAATCGATGAACGTAAATTACAACGCGCTTGTCAAAATGTGCTAGGCGCTCAGAAAGTTTATAAATTATCAGTTTTGAGTATTAACGAAATTCCTAATCCAGCAAAAGATGAGCATTATGGAATTCAACTCGGTGAGACTCGTGCTTCTTTTGGTTTATCGAATACACCTAGTTTAAATAATGGTGAAGACTATGCAACTCGCCAAGCGCTTGAAGCACGCCCAAGCACACTAAAAGTTGTTCGTTATACTTGTTCATAAAATAAAAAAAGACGCTGTTCTTTTTACAGCGTCTTATAAAAACTCACATTTCTAAATTCTTTAGCTTCATCCAGATCAGGCCATGTAGAAGCACTTCTTTCATCAATCTTTTGATATTTCGGGTGACTAAAGTTTTTAACACGGCTATCAGCCACCCAGACTTCTGGCGCAAACTTTAAAAATTCATCTAAGAAGAACCGATTACATTGGTCATATAAAACATCAGCTGCCAATAAAACATCGACTTGCTCAGCCTTATATAAATCCTCTAAATATTCTAGCTCAACATCATTCAACAAAGCGTTTTCGCGGCAAGCATTTAAACTAACCTGATCAATATCACAGCATATTACTCGTTTTGCTCCTGCCATTTTTGCAGCAATTGCGACTACACCGGAACCAGCTCCAAAATCCAAAACGACTTTATCTTTAACATGATGTGGCTCTGCAAGTAACCACTGAGCCATCGCCAAACCTGAAGCCCAACAGAAGATCCAATACGGCGTATCATTCCAAATACGGCGAATAACTTCGTCATCTAAGCGATCAGTTGGAAAAACAGGTGGAATCAACCATAAAGAAATAGGTGTTTCTGGTAACTGTTGTACCATCAATTCACAATTGGGAATAACTTCATTGAGTGCTTGAAGTAAATTTTCAGGGGCTTTGGTCAATTGAAAGGTGCAGCTCATAAATAAGCTCAACAATTTATAATTACTATTTGATTATCCGCATCGCGAGCAAGACTAAAAACAGTAGCTTAAAGCCTGATAGTAGTTAGTTACTAAAATACATTAGTTCAATTCTACTGCTTTAATTACATCAACTGTTTTGGTCTTGCGTAGTGTTCGCTACTCATCCCGAAAGAAAAGTAACATACGAGCTCCTAACATTTGCGTTAAACGGTAGGACGCCGTCGTGATTAAATTAACCTAAAGCTTTTTCAGCAGCTTCTACAGTTTGACGAATCAAAGTAGTAATTGTCATTGGACCTACACCACCCGGTACTGGTGTGTAAGCAGAAGCAATTTCTTCAATACTTTGTAGTTGGATATCACCAACACCACCACCATCACGCGGATGGAAACCAGCATCGACAACCACTGCACCTTGTTTAATCCAATCTTTTTGGATCAATTCAGCTTTACCAACTGCACCCACAATAATGTCAGCTTGTTTTACCAGCTCAGGTAAATTTTGTGTACGTGAATGGCAAATCGTTACTGTCGCATTTGCTTGCAATAACATCATTGCCATTGGTTTACCTAAAATTGCAGAACGTCCAACCACAACCGCATGTTTACCAGCAATTTCGATATTATTTTCTTTTAAAATGGTCATGATGCCGGCAGGAGTCGCTGAACCATATGCAGCTTCACCCATAGCCATACGGCCAAAGCCAAGACACGTTACGCCATCAACATCTTTAGCTAATGAGATTGCATCGAAACATGCGCGCTCATCAATTTGTGCAGGAACTGGATGTTGTAAAAGAATACCGTGCACATCTGGATTAGCATTAAGTTTTTCAATTTCTGCTAATAATTGTTCTGTTGTCGTTTCTTGTGGTAATTCAATTTTTAAAGAATCCATGCCAACTCGACGGCAAGCATTTCCTTTCATGCGTACATAAGTTGCAGATGCGCCATCATCCCCAACCAAAATAGTCGCCAAAATTGGGGTACGACCTGTTTTAGCTTTTAAAGCTTCAACACGTACTGACAAATTTTCTTCAATTTGCTTTGCTAATGCACGACCGTCTAAAACCAATGCCACAGCACATCTCC
>Ga0209795_10000414_pt1 | contig 34073 bp, 29 predicted proteins | sample AgamicOrMarz_FD_187166 | JGI IMG/M metagenome (GOLD analysis project Ga0209795, IMG submission 187166) | Agave microbial communities from Guanajuato, Mexico - Or.Ma.rz (SPAdes) (version 2) | ecosystem: Host-associated > Plants > Phyllosphere > Phylloplane/Leaf | place: Guanajuato, Mexico...
ATGGGTTCATGAGGAAGTAAAACAGCAAAAAACAGAAAAGAACTTCCTCATGATGGGTTCATGAGGAATTAAAACAGCAAAAAACAGAAAAGAACTTCCTCAAAACAGGTTCATGAGTAAGTAAAACAGCAAAAAACTAAAAAGAACTTCCTCATGATGGTTTCATGAGGAAGTAAAACAGCAAAAACCTGAAAAGAACTTCCTCATAATGGTTTCATGAGGAAGCAAAACAGCCCAAACTCATTTACAACAGTCTAAAAATGAACCATTTTAATGGTTCATTTTTTATTATCTACATACCAAGTAATTGCAATTAAGTAACCGATAAAAGGAGAGGTTCCATAACCCATAATCGGTACCGGGAAGTTTCCAAAAAAGCTTGAAAGAATACTAATCAAAAAATAAACCCCTAGACTAAGCGATAATGGTTTTGCATTGGTTGGCGGAAATAAGAAAAATGGCATTGGTAAAATAAAAAGGGAAATCAGCCCAATGACTAGCCATCCGATTCCCATTTCCTTTACTAAACTTAAAATGTCCTCAACATAAGAAACTGGGGCAAGTTGATCTAAGTGAGACCAGCTAAAGATAATTAAAAGTATAAAAACACTTAAGAGGAGTATTTGAATGTTTTTATTCTTTTTTATATTTAGTAATAAAATTGAGATAGAGATCGTAAAAGCTGTTAGTTGAGATGCATCTGGATGAAAAAATAAAAATACTGTAAAGAATAATGCAAAACCAAAAGTAACACAAAATCGTTTTGATTTTATTAAGCTTGATAGTTGAATGATTAATAACGGAACGAAAACTAAAGCGATATTAAATCTTAATGGACCAATTGCTATCCAGCGATGCACATCATGTAATCCTTTGTCCAAAAAGGTAAGTAAAAATAATATGAGTATGCATGTAATGACAATGATATTTGTCTTTTTCTTTGGGGATTTCAGGTCTCTAAACAGTACTAAAAAGGAGATTATTCCTCCTACAATAGCAATTAAAATATTTTGACCGTAAATGGACGGGGACACTTGGTTATTAATCATGGCAAGCACTCCGATTATCATTGTTGGCATAGTTATGACGAGTGGTAATAAGTTAATTTTTTTGAAATTAAGCACCTTGTTCTAAATGGCCTTCCTTAACAATAGTTTTATATTTGTTTAATTATATTGCGTAGTTTCTCTAACCCCTCTGCTAAATCATTTTCGCTAACTAGTGAGTAACTAATCCGAAATGAAGAAATATCTGTATTGTTGTTAAAACAAGCTACACCAGGTAAGAATGAGATATGTTCATGATTAGCTTTTCTTAATAAATTAAAAATATCTAGATTAGATTTATGAAATGTAAGCCACAAATTGAAGCCGCCATCAGGTATCCGAAAATTTAATTGATCATTAAGAGATGAAAGTATTTCAACACTTGTATCACGCCGAATTTGTAGTGCAATTCGTAGTTTTTCAACGTGACTTCGCATTCGATCTGTTCGTAGAAATGGTAAAATCGCTTTTTGTGTTAGTAAAGGGCTACCAACATCCATTGAAGCTTTAACCGCAAGTAGCCATTCCAAAACCGGTCCATTTGCTAGCATGGCAGCAATTCTAACTCCGGGTGCTAAAGTTTTACTAAATCCTTTAATGTAGATGACGTGGTCTGATTGATCATAATATTTAATTGGGTAATATTGAAATGCTTTTTCGAAATAAATATCACTAAATGAATCGTCTTCAAGAATAAAAAAATGATACTGTTGTGCTAGTTCAATTAATTCTTTTCTACGACTATTACTCATTGAGATTCCAGTTGGGTTTTGAAAGGTAGGGTTAACATAAATTAATTTTGGTGTAAATTTAATGTACATATCTTCAATTAAGTCTGATCGAATTCCCTCTTCATCCATCTCGACAGGTATTATATGAATCCCCTTATTGATAAAAATATCAAGTGCACCACCATAGCACGGACTCTCGACTATAATTGAATCGCCAGGTTTTAATAGTGCTTGTGCTACCAAGTCAATTCCTTGCTGAACCCCACTTGTAATAATTAGATTTTCAGCTTTAAATCGTATTTTTTGAAATTCATATAAATGTTTAATAATTTCCGTTCTTAATTCAATATCTCCTTGAACCGGTCCGTAGGTTGTTAATATTGACGCATCATCTCTTAATAGTTTTTGCATTTCATCCGCTAAAAATTTATTAGGAAGCAGACGTGGATATACAACTGCTTTTGAAAAATCATATTTTAACTGTTCTCTATTTATTAAATATTGGGATCGTACAATATTGATTCCTAAAGTCTGTTGCCAGTTATTACTTGGATCAACTTGTGCTGTTTTTTTTACTTTCTTACTAATAAATACTCCTTTTCCTGGCATCATCGTGACATAGCCGTTTGTCTCTAACCATTTATAGGCTTTTCTAACAGTTAAAACGCTTATTGAAAGCTCCTCAGCCAGTATCCGTAAAGATGGTAATTTTTCGTTAGATAAAAGTAGACCACTTTGAATGCTACCTGCAATTTGAGTGCCTACTTGGAGATAAATCGGAACTGTTGATTTTTTATGGATTTGAATTTTCATAGATCACCACTAGTTTTTTTAGTTTTAAATTAATTAAAAAAAGATCAATCGTCAATGGAAAAAGAGCTAACTGTTATATGCTCTATTATACTGTTATACTCCGACTTTTATATAATACTTTTATCAAAGGGGTGATGAGATGATCATTATTAATTATATTTTTATTTGCATTATTTTCGGTACAACTTTTCTAGCAATTAAATTCGGAATTGAGTCAGGCGTTTCGCCATTATTTTCAGCCGGCATTCGATTTACATTAGCGGGGCTGATTGTCATTTTATATTTCCTTCTTAAAGGGGTAAATGTGAGGAAATTTATTTTTTCAAAACGAATTATGTATATTGGATTCTGCTTAACTTTTATGACATTTTCAACATTATATTGGGCTGAGCAGTATATAACATCAGGGTTAGCCGCAGTTTTGTCTGCAACTGGTCCAATGATGATTTTACTTTTCCAATTAAGGAGAAATAATAAGGGAATTGAGCGTAAACAACTAATAGCGTTATTAATGGCTTTTGCAGGTGTAATTTTTGTCTGTTTACCTGGGATAAGTCAGCATGTCTCTTACTTATGGGTTGCTGCTTGCATCGCAGTATTATTAGGAGAAGCTTTTTACGGATTTGGATCGATTTCCTCAAAAGAAATATTAACAGAATACAGTACTGTATCGCCATTTTTAATCAATGCTTTTCAAATGTTATATGGTGGGATATTTCTACTATTAGTTTCTTTTTTATTAGAAAAACCGAAAATTGAAAGTTTAAGTTCTTGGGACGCCGTATGGCCAATATTGTATCTTGTATTTATAGGTTCAATTGGGGGACACGGATTATACAGTTGGTTATTATCTAAAACAAACCCGGTCTTTCCCTCAACATGGCTTTATGTATCACCATTAATTGCAAGTGTCCTAGGTTATTTCGTAATGGACGAACCGATCAAACCAATTATGGCGGTCGGTGGCATACTAATCTTATCCGGTGTATTCATTGCAAATTGGTCAACGTTTTCTATGTATAGAAAGCAAGGAAGACTTTTAAAAAAAGAAGTGAATATTTCAAAGTAATATCATTAATCTAAAACTAAAAAAATAAAGAAAATCCACATGGTAAATGAATTTATCCTGTGGATTTTCTTACTTTAATTAATTATGATTTTTTAACAAATGCCCATATTTAGCCGTCTGGATCTCTTAAGCAAAACTCCTTGTAGCCCCATGGTTGAACAGTAGGTTCTGTAATGACTTTTTCTCCATTTGAGAAATCTAATGGCGTCAATTCTTTTTCCAACACACTTTCAAATAGTAGATCGACTTCATTTACGATTAATTGAAAGACTGCATCATTATTGGATTGAGAATTAGCTCGCCATTCCCTACTTTAAACCAATGCATACCATCGTGACCTCTTAACTATTCAAATCCAACTTTTTCATACCAGTTCTTAGAAGAGTTTGTGTCTTTACAAAAAATAACAGTATCCTCCATTCATTTAATCAGCTCCTTTATATTTCTGTATTAACCTTATCTTTATTATCATTTAAAAAGTAGAAATGGATCATATCTCTAGTATTTCAGTTAAAGAATTTTTTATTGCCTAGGTTTCTTGCAATCATCTCGTAAGTATCTATAACGTCAGAAAGTTATTAAGTAGATTCATATTATATTAACTAATTAATTGGGTTTCTATACGTCATTATGAACGCAGATCTATTTAAAGAAATCCAATGTATATGCCTAGAGAAAGGCTGGACAAAAACTGATTTGGCGGGGGAGTCAGGTATTCATATTAGTGAAATAAGTCGTATTTTCAATCATAAACGCTCGCTTACACTAAAATATTTGGATGCCATTTCAGAAGCTATTGGGTTGGAGGAAGGCGCACTTTATTCATATTTTTATGAGGAGTGTTTTAATGAGGAACAAATTTTGGACAAGCGTAAAAGTGTACAGTTTTTATTCAAATGCTTTACGAATGGTTACGAGGAACATTGTCAAAATCTGTTACTTGTTATGACAAGTGAAAAATCAGTTACGATTCAAATCGATTATTTGAATTATATTTTTTTCGTTGCAGAGGAGCTTTTTAAAGTTGGTAAAGAAGAAAAAGCTCTGTTTTTGTACGAGATTATAATTGAATGTGATTCGAAGGACGTTTTAGAACTGTTGGCAATTAGTTATTATAGGCGTTTTTATATTTTAAGAATGACAGAGGATGGTCATCACGCATTAACATATGTGTTGGAGTATCTATACTGCATGCCGAAAAAAGTTAGAATGGAAGCATATTTATGGATCTCAGCTTTCTATTATAGGCGCGAGCAATGGGAAGAGGTGCTTTTTTACTACGCCGAGAGATTAAGGGAATTGGTTAAAAGCGGAGAGTATTATGGAAGAGCACTTATGTATAAAAGCTTCGCACTTGCACGCCTTGGGGGCTCATTAGAAGAAATAATAGAACTTATCGAACAATATGCCGGGGTAAATGATTATTTTGCTGATTTAGCTATAGGAAATCGACTTGCTTCTTATTTGGATTACGGACAGCTTGAGTATGTAGATCAATATCTTAGTTGGCTAGAAGATCGAGAAGATGTATACGTTGGCTTACCAAAGGTACTTGAAGCTTTTATTCGCTTAAATCGATTAGATGATGCTAAAAGAATCCTAGATTTATATCAACATACAATTGATGAATTGATAATACATGCTGAACCATGGTTAAAACAGAAGGTGCATTTGGATTTTCGTTATGCATATGCTTTTTATCAGTGTGAAAGCCTCCAGCTGCCAAATGGTTTAGATGAATTACTAGACGTGGCTTATACAGCAAATCAAATAGGCAATTTAGAAAGATTTAATAAATGCCTTCTCATTTATTGGAGATATAAGGACCACGCGACCTCTGAGCAAATAAGTAAGTATATAAAACTATTAAGTATTAATGGTATTAAGGAGAGCTCTATGCGCAACTTTGCATAGTTCTAATCTATTTGTTAGAAGTAGAAAATAAAAATATAATTAAATTTCAAAAAAACACCACTTGACATAATTTTCAGAAAATAAAATCGTATCAAGTTTCATTATAATGAACTTATTAAGAAAAGAAAGTAGGGATAGTAGTTGAAAAGAAAAATGTTTAGAAATGTTACTACACTAGCATTAACAACAGGACTTATTAGTACTACAATGACACCAGGTTCCTTTTCACAACAAGTTCATGCACAAGCAACTTCAAAGATTGAACAAGTACTAGCGCAAATGACGTCTGAGCAGCGCAAGGCAATCAAGCAATTGAAATTAAGCGACAAAGAGGGACTCCAATTGTCTCCTGATATCGATCAAACAAGTGATAAGCTTACCTCGGTCATTGTCGAGTTTAAGGACAAGCCACAGCAGACTGCCGTTTTAGAAGCAGAGGCGGATGGAGTAAAGTTAACAGCTGATGCTGCAAAAGAAAAGGTGGATACTTCACACGAAACATTCCAAAAAGAATTAAAAACAATTTTTAGTAGTGAATTAAAATCAAAGAAAAATCCATATTCAATTAAACGATCATATAAAAAAGCATTTAATGGGGTTTCTATGACTCTACCAGCTAACAAAGTAAAGTCGTTACTTAAATCCAATGCAGTAAAAGCTGTCTGGAGTGATATGCAAGTTCAAGTGGAGCCACCTTCGATCAAGGAGACGACGACTAAGCAAGCTGCAACGCATACGATGGTTACATTCCCTGGTGTTGAGAAACTTCATCAAGAAGGCTTTACAGGTAAAGGGGTAAAAGTCGGTATTCTTGATACTGGGATTGATTACAATCATCCAGATCTAAAAGGTGCTTTTAAAGGTGGTTACGATTTCGTTGATAATGACAATGACCCAATGGAAACCTCTTATGCCGATTGGAAGAAGTCTGGCCAGCCTGAATTAGGTTCAAGCGGTGAAGCGTACTATACTGAGCATGGAACACATGTAGCTGGTATTATTGCTGGACAAGCGAAAAACAATGCAGATTTTGCTGTAGAAGGCGTTGCACCTGAAGCTGATATTTATGCTTATCGTGTACTAGGACCATATGGATCTGGCTCTACATCGGCTATTTTGGCAGGTATCGATAAGGCAGTATCAGATGGAATGGATATTATTAATATGTCTCTTGGAGCTAATTACAATGATCCATTATATCCTACGAGTATTGCAGTAAACAATGCTGTTCTAGCAGGAGTAACGGCAATTGTCGCAGCTGGAAACTCAGGAGATCGAATGTATTCACTTGGCGCACCTGGTAATGCACCATTAGCCATAACTGTTGGAGCTAGCGATACATCTGTTTCTATTCCTAATTTTTCAGGATCATTACATTCTTCAACAGGAGATTTGCCTGCTGATCTTAAGTTAGCTGCTAAAGGATTAACTGATGATGTAGTGGACTTTGAAGGTCAAACTTTACAAATGGTAAATGTATCATTCGGAGGAGAACCTAGCTATTGGATGGGTTCTGCCGGAAGTTCGGATCCAATCGATGTAAGGGGAAAAGTAGTTTTAGCACAACGTGGTAGCTATGGTATCACTCAAATCATAGCGACTGCTAAAGCGCATGGCGCAAAAGCTGTTGTATTATATGATACAAATGTTCCTTTAGGTGACGTATACCTTGCAGACGGCTACGGCTTACTTCCAACATTTTTACTAAGTTACGCACAAGGAAGTGCCTTAGCAGCTAAATTACCTTTAGTTGGGGCATCTAAAGGTACGTCTCTTGGCTTCACGTTTAGTAATATGAAACAACAAGTGACAATTGGTGATAAATTAGCGCCTTTTAGCTCACGTGGTCCATCACGTGTATTGTACGATATTAAGCCCGAAGTAACAGCACCTGGTGTATCTGTTTTTTCTACTGTTCCTTCTTACATGCATGGAGCAGATCAAATCGGAAACTATCAATACGCATATGAGCGTTTATCTGGAACGTCAATGGCAACTCCTAATGTAGTTGGGGTTGCAGCATTGTTAAAGCAAGCTCACCCAGATATGTCACCTGCAGATATTAAATCAACACTTATGAATACAGCGGATCCATTAAATGATAAATACAGTGTATATGAAGTTGGGGCAGGGCGTGTAAACCCATATGATGCTGTTCATGCTCAGACGGAAATTCAAGTAAAAGAAAAAACTTCAACAGTAAAAGATAATGCAAGTAATAATGGAGCAACAACTCTAGCAAGTAAAGGAATTAAACAAATTAAAAACATTACTGGTGCATTAAGTTTTGGAGAACAAGCTGTTACTGGTAAAGACTTAACAGATCAACGTTCTATTACGTTATTTAATAAAAGCTCTGTAGATAAAACATATGATGTGAAGGTTCAATTCCAGACTTTGGATGGACGGTTTACAAATGATTCTAGAGCGGATCAAAACGCTGCTGAAAATGGCGTTACATTAGATGTTAAGTCATCTGTAAAAGTGAAGCGATATAGTAGTGCGAATATGGATGCTACCATCAATGTTCCTAAGACTGCAAAGCTTGGAACTTATGAAGGTTATGTAGTGTATACAAATCAAAAGGATCCTAATGAAACATATAAAATTCCATTTGCGATTCATACAGTAAAAGAAGGGATTCACCATGTTGCAGGAAATCCACCTACATTTACGACTGCGGTAGAGGCGGGGTATAACGGAATAAGATGGTCCATCGGTCTTAACTTCCAATTAAATTCTCATATGCGTACGATGGATTTATTCCTTGTCGATCCGAAAGCGAACAAAGAAATTGGCTTCCTTGGGACTTTGGACGGCATGGGTGCGGATGAGAATATTGAATATTATTTAAGAGGTGCAATGAACGAAGGTTATTATTATCCATTAACTGGAAATCCGGAGCAACCAATTGCTTATGATAAGGAACAAACTGCACCAGGATTATACAAAATCAAGCTTGTAGGAACAAATGATCAAGGAAAAACCTTCAGCGCAGACGCTCCTGTTTACTATAGCGTTACCCAGCCTACACTCAATCTAAGCTCGGAATCTGGCATCTATGAATATAGCCCTGATCAGCAAGTCGTATCGTTAACAGGTTCAGTCTATGATCCTGATGTGGATAATATGAAAATCGGCGGTATCAATGCTTCTCAAGGAAATAATAAAGTTTTCTATTCGGTTCCTAGTAAACTATTAGGAGGGGGGACTGTTTCGGTTCCGGTGAACAGTGACGGCAATTTTACTACACAAATCCCGCTGAACAAGACAATCCAACCTTTTAAAGTGGATATGTATGCGGAAAACATGGCGACAGTACAGAACTACTATGGCCATAAATCCTTATACTACGTGAAACAAGGTACGCCGTATGGAACAGCTATCGCTGATAAACAAAAAGTAAAAGCAGGCGAAACGGTGACAGTTACCCTTTCTATGAACAATATGGCAAATATGAAGCAAGCCGTGTATTCATTTTATGATCAAAGCTTATTGAATGCTGAGTTAGTAAGTATTAAACCAAATGCAGCATTGAAAGGAAAAGTAGATATTCAGACAGTGGATACAGATGTAGAAGTAGACGGAAAAAAGGTAAAAAGAACAGATATTACTGCAACATTAATTGGTGATGCAGCTCAAACAGGAGTTGCCGGAAAAGTTCCAATGGTAGATATAACATATAAAGTGAAAGGTGATTCTGAAAGTGCAAGCCTAGGTTTAGCACAATTCAATGTATCGTACACAAATACGGATAGCACAACGAAATCCTCTTTTGGTATTAGTCTTACTTATCAGGTGGAACGAACATACTCCTTCATGAAATCATGGGTTTATGGAGAAGCATTTATGATTCCTCAACTTGATGAGCCATCAACATTGGATTATGTAAAGGCAGGTGCAAAAGTCAAAGTGACAGATGAAGCAGGAAAAGAATATCCAAACACGTTTGGAAGTAATAGTGGTTTCCCTTGGCATTTTACATCTAACCTGCCATTAACGGATAAACCATTTACACTAGAGGTGGATATTCCAGGACATTTCACTGTGAAAAAAACCTTTACAATCGGTCTGAAAGAAAATGGGGAAGAAGTGAAACCTTACTCGAAGGCACTCTATTATGAAAATGCACCTGCCGGAGATGTGAATAAAGATAATGTCATTGATGTGAAAGATGCTTTATACATCCAAACTTATTGGGGGACAAATAAGCGTGCGGCAGACATTAACTATGATGGCGTTGTTGATGCAAAAGATATACAATATGTAATCAATAACTACCTAATGCAAAATCCTTGGAATGACAATTCACCAAAAGCAGCTACAAAGTATAAGAGCAAAACATTAGATGATGTTTTAGTAGCTCTTGGATTAGAGTAACTTTATACAAGAAAAAATCAAACGGTAACCTTCAAAAGGTTGCCGTTTTTTTATAAATACTTGTTTATTTCGCCGAAAGATTGAGAAAAATAACTTGATGCAGAAGAATTCTGACCGAATTTACTAATTGAGTTAAAGAGGATTATTTTTAAAGGATTAATAAATGTTGTGATACAATGGATAAGACATTTTTTGAACAAATATATGAAACAACCATTATTATTAATGATAGAATATAGAAAGTAAGGTAAATATAATGAATAAATTTTCTAGTTTAGGTTTAAGTGAAGAATTGACTGAGTATTTAACGGAGTTAGGTATTACTGAGCCGACCCCGATTCAAGAGAAGGCAATTCCAATCGTATTTGAAGGAAAGGATTTAATAGGCCAAGCACAAACAGGGACTGGTAAAACATTTGCATTCTTATTTCCAATCCTTGAACGAATTAATTTAGAATTACCACATACACAAGCATTAGTCGTTGCACCAACAAGAGAGTTGGCTCTTCAAATAACTGCTGAGGCTAAAAGGATTGTTAGTGATGATTTTGGAGTACTTGCTGTGTACGGAGGACAAGATGTTGAACAACAAGCTCGTAAACTAAAAAGTGGTGCACATATAATCATTGCAACACCTGGTAGACTTTTAGACCATTTGAGACGAGGAACAATAAAATTAGATAAAGTTGATTTTCTAGTGCTTGATGAAGCAGACCAAATGTTACATATTGGATTTTTACACGAGGTAGAAGATATTATCAATCAAACTCCTGTATCGCGACAAACCTTATTATTTTCTGCTACGATGCCAGATCAAATCCAATCACTTGCAAAGCGTTACATGAAAAAACCAGAAATTATTAAAGTTAAGGCTAAAAGAATTACATTAGATGAAATTGAACAATTAATTATAGAAACAACAGATCGCGGAAAATTCAATGCCTTATTGAATCAAATCAAAGAAGCAGAACCGTTTCTAGCAATCATATTTTGTAGAACAAAAAGAAGAGCTAATAAATTAAATGAACAGCTTAAAGGAAAAGGTCTTTTATCTGAAGAACTACACGGAGATTTAACACAAGGCAAACGCGAAAAAGTTATGAAATTGTTCCGCGAAGCTAAAATACAATATCTTGTCGCAACAGATGTAGCAGCCAGAGGAATTGATGTCGAAGGTGTTACTCACGTGTTCAACTATGATCTACCAATGGATACAGAAAGCTATGTACATCGCATTGGTAGAACAGGACGTGCAGGAGATACTGGTATTGCGATTACATTTGCTACTCCAAAAGATTTTCAAGATATGAGAGTAATTGAAAAAGATCTTAATCTTTCAATTAAGAGAATCGAAATGGAAAGAGGAGAAAGTTCAGGTAGAGTGGATCGAACAGAAAATGCAGGCAGAACAGAAAAATCGAGAAATGCAGGCAGAACGGAAAGAGCGAGAAATGCAGGCAGAGCGGAAAGAACGGGAAATGCAGGCAGAGCAGAAAGAACGGGAAATGCAGGCAGAGCAGAAAGAACGGGAAATGCAGGCAGAACGGATAGATCAGGAAATGCAGGTAGAGCGGAAAGAACGGGAAATGCCGGTAGAGTAGAAAGAACAGGAAATGCAGGCAGAGCGGAAAGAACGGGAAATGCAGGCAGTACGGAAAGAACGGGAAATGCAGGTAGAACGGAAAGATCAGGAAATGCAGGTAGAGCGGAAAGAACGGGTAATGCAGGCAGAGCAGAAAGAACAGGGAATGCAGGTAGAGCGGAAAGAACGGGTAATGCCGGTAGAGTAGAAAGAACAGGAGATGCAGGCAGAGCGGAAAGAACGGGTAATGCAGGCAGAACGGAAAGAACGGGAAATGCAGGCAGAACGGAAAGATCAGGAAATGCAGGCAGAGCAGAAAGAACAGGGAATGCAAGCAGGGCAGATAGATCAAGAAATGCAGGTAGAGCGGAAAGAACAGGAAATACGGGAAATTCAAGAAGTACAGGGAGATCAAGAAATGAGGGCAGGTCTGGTAGGAGAAGTAGATAAGAAAAACGTGAAGAATAGGTAGGGAGTTAATTGTTGCAGGCATACTCATATAAAGTGATTTTGAGAATGTCTTTTCCCTTAAAAATGAAATGAACAGGTGATTTTATGACGCAGATTGGATTTCGAGAGGAAAAAGAAGTTCACGATATGGAGGATTTGAAAGTTCTTATTGAAGAGGCAAAGGAGTTTATTCAGTATGGAAAGGTAGCCAATTATATTCCTGCTCTTGCAAAGGCAAATAAAAAGGATTTATCATTGGCTGTGTTTTTGCCTGATGGACGACATTTTGAAGCAGGTAATACGAGCACTCGTTTTACTTTGCAAAGTATTTCGAAGGTAATTTCGTTAGCTTTAGTTTTAATGGATCGTGGAGAAGATTTTGTTTTTGAGCGAGTAGGGATGGAGCCTACAGGTGATCCGTTTAATTCAATTGCAAAATTAGAAGTTAGATCTGCTGGAAAGCCGTTAAATCCAATGATTAATGCAGGGGCTTTGGCAGTTACAAGTATGATTAAAGGTCATAGTATAAATGATCGCTTTAATCGACTATTAAACTTTATGAGGGTTTTAACAGATAATAAAAATCTATCTTATTCGAAAGAGGTTGCGAAATCAGAATTTGAAACAGCGCACTTGAACAGATCGCTTTGTTACTTTATGAAAGAGCATGGAATTATTACTGAAGATGTTGAATTGTTATTAGATTTATATACAAAACAATGTTCAATCGAAATAAACTGTTTAGAATTAGCGAGAATTGGACTTATTTTTGCACTTGATGGCTGGGATCCAATTTCTAAAACGCAGCTTATACCTGAAAAAGTAGCAAAGATTTGTAACACTTTTATGGTTACTTGTGGCATGTATAATGCATCGGGTGAGTTTGCAATTAAAGTTGGAATTCCTGCTAAAAGTGGTGTTTCTGGAGGCGTTTTGGGTGCAGTACCTCGCCGATTTGGAATTGGTGTTTATGGACCGTCGCTTGATGAAAAAGGAAATAGTATTGCCGGTATAAAATTATTAGAGTTACTGGCTTCACGATATAATTTGAGTATTTTTTAACTATAGTGGGCTGTCCATAGGTCAGGTTAATTGACAGATGGGCAAGCCCTTTTTAATTGTAAAAAAATTAGATCGCTGTAAAATAGCGTATGGAAAGGGGAGGTATCTCGGGGCTAGTTTTCATTTGTTGTAATTTGAATTTTTTATCATGATGACTCATTAAACACACTCCCGACCTAAGATACTAAATATAATTTTACATTAGAATTATTTCAGTGTGTCCGTTTTTTAGTCTACATGCAACGTTCCTCACTTTAGTGATAAAGTCCCCAACCCCCTTTAATTTTTCTCCTTAGTCCTGCTATTCCATAATCAACCACATATAATGAGGTCTTTAGTTTCCCTTTTTTCGAATATTTTGTGTATAGTAAGGATAGACGCAAAAAAGGGAGATAGGAAAATGGACTCACTATTATTACTTTTTATTTTAGGAATCGGTGCAGCAGTAGTTGGAACATTAGCAGGTGGTGGAGGATTAATTACACTCCCGATGATGATTTTTCTTGGCATTCCTATTCAAACGGGTATTGCCACAAACAAGTTTGCCTCAGGTTTGGGGTCGTTTAGTAGTATCCTTTATACAATTAAAAAGAAAGATTTTAAAGCCACAGTCATTTTTCAATTTATATTCGTTTCGTTTATTGGTGGGGGAATTGGTGCATTTGTAACGAGTATGTTAGATGAACATGTAATGAATATCGTGGCATTAGTTTTATTAACTGGTTCATTATGGTTAACGTTTGCAAGTAAAAAGTGGAACTATGAAACTACGAATAAAAGTGGTGTTGAAAAGCAAACATTGCTAGATAGGGGTATCTTAACGGGGATTGGTGTTTATGACGGGGGCTTTGGTCCAGGTTCTTCAACATTTGCAATCTTGTATTTTATTAAAAAAGGATTTACTTATGTTAATGCAGTTCAGTTGGCTAGAGTATTAAATTTTGGGAGTTGTTTATCAGCATTTATCATATTTTATATGACAGGGCACTTCCAATGGAAAATTGCTGTGACGATGGCTGCTGCTTCAATTGTTGGTAATCAAGTAGGGTTAAGATTTGCAGAATTTGTTCCAATGAAGTTAGCCAGAATTCTATTAATTTCAGTTTCTGTTTTATTAATTGTTCAAGTAAGTTTAAAGTTATTTGTATAAACAAAACAAGGTCTGTAGATATATACAGGCCTTTTATTTTTTCACTTAAAGGTAATTTTTACCGCTTAGTAGAATAGCTTAATTAATCAAAATTGTAAGAGGTGACTGTAGTGAATCTGAAGGAATATCAATGGGTAAAAGAAAATCGTGAGGCATTGTTAAATTTTTGTGGTGAATTAAAGCCAGAGGATTTTTCTCGTAAATTAGATGGGTTTGGTTTCCAAAGTGTTAGAGAAACTTTACTACATATGGCTGAATGTTATATTGCATGGATTGGATCTTTTATATTATTGAAAACGAAAAAGCCAATTACGCCAAAGGAAAACGTTGTAAATCTTAGTCTTGATGATATTAAATCAAGATTTGAACAAGCTGATTTATTCGTGAGTGAATTATTGGATATGACAGTTGATCGTTTGAATAAACCAATTGTTAGAAAGATTCCATGGAGAAATCATAATGAAGAAATATCTATCACACCGATGAAATTGCTAGTACATACGATCACACATGAATATCATCATAAAGGACAAATTGTCGCGATGGCTCGACAGATGGGTTATATTCCACCTAATACCGATGTTTTAGGTACAGAGGATTAAGGGGAAATAAAATGAATTTAAGGTTGGCAGAAATAATAGATATTGAGCAGTTAATTAAGATGAGATGGGACTTTACTTTGGAAGATTACGAGACGGGAAGAATTAAAGAGAGCGAATACAATGACTTTTACAGTGAATGTCGTGATTTCTTACTAAATGCAATGAAAAGTAAACAGTGGTTTATATGGATTGCCGAAATAGAAGGTACAATTGTTTCCCATATTTATATTGAACTTATTCAAAAAGTACCCCGACCTGGTAGAGTAACTAAACCTTTTGCATTCATGACGAATGTCTATACATTAAAGGATTATCGAGGGAAGGGGATTGGCGGAAAATTAATCTCCCAAGTTAATAAATGGGTAGGCGAAATGAAGTTCGAATTTGTTATTGTTTGGCCAAGCGAGCAAGGTGTTAATTTTTATAAGCGAAACGGTTATAATCAATGTATTGAAGCAATGGAGTATTTACCAAATTTAGATAAATAATCTAATTTAATATAGGAGAATGATTTATGAATCAATTAGATACAGCTTATATAGACACTCCGTTAGGTACATTAAGAATCGTTGGGAATGAAAAAGGAGTAGCATTTATTGATTTTGTCAAAGAAGAGAAAGACGAAATTCAAAAAATAGTGCCATCTTCTTTGAAGGATGCAGGAAATGAATTGATAGAATATTTTAGTGGATCTAGGAAGGAATTTAGTATTCAATCAATAGCAAAAGGTACTCCTTTTCAAGAAAGTGTGTGGCGGGAACTAGTTAAAATTAAATATGGAGAAACTGCTTCATATGCAGATATTGCTAATCGTATAGGGAACCCGAAGGCAGTAAGAGCTGTTGCGAATGCAAATGCAAGAAATCCATTAAGTATCATCGTTCCATGCCATCGCATTATTGGTTCAAATGGTAAGCTAACAGGCTATGCTGGTGGACTGTGGAGGAAAGAATGGCTCTTAAATAGAGAGCAGGGAAGAGAGACGTTTAAATTGTAAAAAGAAAGAGCAGGAATAAAGGAAGTGTTTAGAGTGAATATCACTCAAGCTTCATTATTCTTGCTCTTATTTATTCTTTTGGCTCGTTATCATTGTTAATGTTTATTTCGATATTGGTTTCAATGTCGTCATCAATAATCTTATCTGCGAACTTTGCTTTTTTCCTTAAATTAATGATCCTAGATATATTAACAATCACTACTTTACAAATTGCATATGTTGGCACAGCCAAAACCATACCAAGTACACCAGCAAAGTTACCAGCGAATAATAATAATAGAATAATCGTTAAAGGATGAATATTTAACTTTTTCCCCATGATATATGGTGAGATTAAGTTTGAATCAATTTGTTGAACAATTAAAATGATTAGTACAACGAATAAAGCTAATTTTGGAGAAATTAGAGCTGCAACGATCACTGCAGGAGCTCCACCTATAAACGGGCCAAAGTAAGGGATAATATTTGTAATAGCAGCTACTAACGCTAAAATTAAGGCATTAGGTATACCGATAATACTATATCCAATAAATGTTCCAATTCCAACAAAAATACAAACAATCGTTTGACCTTGAATGTATGAAGCCAATGTTTCGCTTGTTTCATTTGCAATATGAATTGCTTCATTCCTTAAGCTTTGCGGTAAAAAACGAGACATCGCAGCTGGAAATTTATGACCATCTTTAAACATATAAAACAGTATAAATGGAACTGTTAATATGATTAGCGTGACATTACTTAAAATATTGAAAAACGCACCAATTCCACCAGTTATGCCGCCGATAAATACTAGGGCATAGTCTGCAACTTTCTTTTCTAAATCTTTAATTTCAACGTAATTTTGACTTCCTAACCACTTCTCTAATAGGCCAATCTTATTTGTTGCTTCATTTACAATTTTTGGCATATTATTTACTAAATCTTTAAATTGTTCAGTTAAGGTTGGGAATACATTAATGATAGATACTACAGCAATTAGGATTAATCCGAGATAGAGAAGAAGGATGCCTATTGAACGGGGCACTTTTTTTCGCTCTAAAAAATCAACTATTGGTGCAAATAGGAAATATAGAAAGATTGAGACAAGTATTGGCGCGAATAAAGTACTAATTAAAATAGCAATTGGTTGAAATAAGAATGATATTTTTGTTCCAACGAATAAGACTAAGAATAATAATAGTAGTTCGATCGTCCAAAATAATAACTTAGAGTTTTTATACAATTAAGATCCTCCCACTATATTTTAATTAAAAAACTTATGTATAAATACCATATTATAACAAAAAGAGATGCTTGTAAAAGCATCTCTGGGTGTATAGATAAAATACTAAAAATTTGATTTTCAGACTTTGAGGTTCTTTTGAAGTACCCTTTACTGATTTGGTTCAGTTATTGTTTGCATTGTACCTGTTTTATGCTTGTTGCCACTGTAGAAACGGAATAAATCACCGTAAACAATATTATCTGAAAGTGTTAGCTCTTTTTTTGCTTTATCTATTAATAGTTTCGCTTCTTGATCAGGAACTTCTACTTTTTCAGCAGTTAATCGATTATAAAATTCATTAGAGCCAGCTACATAATAATATTTACTTGTAACGAAGCTTCCGTCACGGAAAACAATGAATTCCGAATAATTCGGGCTAAATAGATCTTTACCAAATTCAATATCTGTTTTTGTATCAACGCCTAACAGATGTAGAATCGTAGGTTTTACATCAATTTGACCAGCAACCTTTGAGATTGTTTGACCTTGTTTTTGCTTAGGTAAATGAATAATAAGTGGCGTACGTTGTAAATCCATATGGTCATATGGAGTAATTTCGTCTTTACCTAAGAACTGAGCCATTGCTCGATTGTGGTTTTCAGAGATACCATAATGATCACCATACATAACAAGAATTGTATTATCATATAGACCTGATTTTTTCAGACCTTCAATAAAATGTTTAATTGACTCATCCATATATCGTACTGTCGTTACATAACGATCAAGTGTCTCGTCACCAGAATTATATTGATCAATGTATTGATCTTGTGGATCAAGTACGAAAGGATAGTGGTTTGATAAAGTTAAGAATCTAGTATAAAACGGTTGCTTCACTTGTGATAAAAGAGGAAGTGATTGTTCAAAGAAATCTTCATCCTTTAATCCCCAGTTTACTGAGTTTTCGTCGGTAATATTATAATCTACTTCATTAAAGTAGCGATCGTAACCTAAAGAAGGGTACATTACATTTCGATTCCAAAAGCTTTTATTATTTGCATGGAAAACAGCTGAATAATATCCTTGATCTTTTAAAATTTCAGGTGTAGCCATAAATTCGTTATTTGCATGTGTAAAATAGACAGCTCCCCGGTCTAATGGATATAAAGAGTTATCAATAATGAACTCAGCATCAGATGTTTTTCCTTGACCAGTTTGGTGATAGAAGTGGTCAAAATAATAACTTTCTTTAATGTATTTATTTAAAAATGGAGTTATTTCTTTACCATTAACCTTTGCGCCAATTGTGAAATTTTGCATTGATTCTAAAGAAATAACAATAACATTTTTACCTTTATATTTACCGAAAAGCTTTGCATTTGCTTTTGCGCCGTTACTATTTACATAGTTTTCAATTTCAGTTAATTTACTGCTATCTGCAAAGGCCTTCTGTGTTGAAGTCTTTGTTTGAAGTGATAAATCATAACCTTGGTAAACATATAATCCAAGATTTTTTACAAGCATTTCACGATCAAACGAACGAGTAAGCAATTCAGGTCTTTCCATTTCAGCTAAACCTAAGTTTAAAACTGCAATTGCAATCGTAATTAAATAGTAAGTTGACTTCATAAATGAAGGTACTCGACCAGTGTTTGAAAATTTAGGAAATTTCTTTGAGATCAAATATAGGATAAGAATATCAATAAACATAAAAAGAATTTTAAAGCTTGCTAGTTCTTTTACACTTGATCCTAAATCACCCATATTACTAGTTTGGAACAGCACTGGTAATGTTATGAAGTCGTTAAAGAATCCGTAAAATAAAACGTTTCCACATAATAGCAAGGTTAAAATGAAATTAATCAAAAGCGCGATCGTATTCCGTTTTTTCCCTTTGAAAAAAAGTGCGATCCCTACAAGGAATAATGAGGATGCCAAAGGGCTAATAAATAGTATTACATTTTGAAAGACTGTATCAATTTTTAAATCGAATCCAAACAGAGTAACAATATACGTTTTTAGCCAAACTACTAATGCAACTAGTAATACGAATCGTACACGTGAAAATGTTGCTTTAATTGAAGTAGGCATAGTCCTAATCCCCCTTAAATACAAAACAAACTAGCGGTTATTCACTAGCTTTTCTTTAAATATGCATCTCTCTAAGTCGTCAAAATTTATCGTACTCCGTTTAATTTTAAAAATCAATAGGAAATACGATTTCGTTATGTAAATCTGTTCGACAAAATATTCTAACTTCTTATAAAATAAAAAGAAATAGGCTACTAGTAAGCCTATTTCTTTTTATTTTATGGACAACTATCTTATTCTATGCTTCTTAATAATAATTTTTTTAACATTGGTTTTAATTGAAGTCTTAAATCCTCTGCATTTGAGGCGATTAAGTAATGGTGCTGATAAATATTTTTCATTAATTGTGAAGTTTCTTCTTGATGTTCTTCTTCCTCAATGAAAGTACCGATTACCTCAATTCCAAGTTTTCTAGCTTGTTTAACTGCTTCATGCGTATCGATAATCCCATCCTGGAAATAATCTAATGCTGAAGGTTCACCATCTGTAAATATGAGCAAAAATTTATGCTTTTCCGAACGTTTAGCGAGTTCTTCTGAAACAATTCGAATCATTAAGCCGTCACGATTATCCTCTTCTTCTTGAAGCTGCATGATATTTGGACCTACTGAAGGTGATAAAGAGCTTGAAAACGGAATGACTTGATGTAAAATATTTGGTTTGTTTTCTTTTGTAGCATTTGAAGCATCCTCCCAAAAGCCACTAATGCTATGAGAGATTTTTAATTGTTTTAATGTTTCATGGAATAAAATGACGCTTTTTTTCACTTCATCCATTTTATTAAACATCGATCCCGAGCAATCAACTAATAAGTAGAAAACAGCATCTAATTCTTTCGATTCAGTTTGTTTTTTATAAAACATTTTAGGATGTTCTTCTGTGAAAAGTCGAATCCATTTTTTATTTAGCCTACCATAGTATTTATCAGTAGGTGCATTTTGTTTATTTTCTAATGATTTTTCAATCGTTTTTCTTAGTTCTTTAACATCTTTAGATACCATTGAAGACAGTGTAGAATACTGTTTCTTTTCGGTAACTGTTTGCCCAATTGCTTCTTTATATTTAATAGAAACATTACTATTGTATTTACCAAAAGGATTTTGCTGTGAAGAGGATGAATTGGTAGCCTCATATGAATCAGTTTGTTTTGACTTTTTATTCTCTCCTTGTTTCGAGGAACCAAATGCATTTGCAATTGCCTGATCGCCGGCCTCTTCTTCACGTGCAAAGTTTGCTTTAATAGAAGTTTTTGTACCACTTTCAACTTCAAATCGTAAAAAATTATCATCTGTTTCATTATTTTTGCTTTCTCTATGCCAGGTTGATAATCTTTCATCTTCGCTATTTCTTTCATCAAGACCCTCTTGCTGGTCGTCATTTTGAAGCTCTTTTACTTTACTATTACATGAAGCTAATTCGTTAATTTTATTTAACGGTAAATAGCCAAAATATGTGTGAATCATATCTTCTTTATACAATGAGAGTAGTCTCTGCTGCACTCTAAATACAATGGAAGAAATATCACTTGTTTTCTTAGCTTCAAACGCTTGGAAGAGGATGGGCAAAATATCCTCGAGTTGTTCATTCGTTTGATAAGTTAATTGAGTAGAAGTAAGTGAAAGATAAATTAAACAAAACAATTGATCTAATTCGAAATTACGCATTTCATTTGCTTTGAATTGTGATTGAAAATAATGTCTATATATTCTTTTTCTCGTAGAAAATAATTGTCTTGTACCTGGTCTTTGATGAATAATTAACTCTTCAAGTCGGATATCCTCAAGAAGGACAAACAATTGTGTGAAGAAACTTTTTAAATGAGTTTCTTGTAATTCCTTTAGTGTATCTTTAAATTCACTAAAATCTGAGTAATGTTTATTACCTAAAGCTTTTAAGTACACATCTGATTTCAAACCTTGTAACTGTGTACTATGCTCTTGTGTATCCCAAAAATGACTGACAGTAAATTTTTGTTCTTCATCGTCGTAATACGCCTGAAAATCAAATTCTAAAAATGAACTACGATCTTTCGAAAGAGAAATCGATAAATTTTCCATTTGAAGAAAGGTGGAAGCGTCGATTTTTTTATTGTTAAAAATGATTTGTTTCATATGTTAATCATCACTCATTTCAAGAAAGAAAATAACTTTCAGCTAGTTCTCTAACAGTCTCGCGCTCAATGTCATCACTTAATTTAGCGATAATTGTACGTTCAATTGCTCGAAGTACTGGTATATGAACAGATAAATCACATGCGTCAAGAACACCGCGAATACTTGCCGCATCTTCACTAATTCTGCCTTCACTTGCTAATGGAATTAAATCACTTGAAAAGCTTGTAAATTTCTGTAGTAGGTCCTCATCTTTTAGCTCAGATTCATCTTTTAATAACTGAAGTAGTGATTCCCCGTTAATATATGGAACATCTATGATAATGAAGCGATTTTTTAAAGCTTCATTTAATTCGCTTGTTCCTACATATCCTTCATTTATTGCGGCGATTACTCTAAAGTTTTCGTCACCTTTTACTACTTCTTGAGTAAATGGATTTGTAATCATTTTTCGATAATCAAGTGCACCATGTAGTAATGGTAATGTTTCTGGTTTTGCCATGTTAATTTCATCGATATATAAAATATGACCTTTTTTCATTGCTTTCATTAAAGGTCCGTCGATGAAAACTACTTCAGATCCGTTCGGATTAGATGCAATTGTGTTGTATCCAACAATACCTTCTAAATCTAAATCGACTGAACAGTTTATGCTATGCATCGGTTGATAAAGCAATTTTGAAAGAGTCTCAGCTAAAACCGTTTTTCCACTTCCTGTTGGACCTTTTAATAATATATTTTTACCAAGAAGAAGGGCAGTAATAGCGTCCTCTAAAATCGTTTTGTCTTGAGAGACATATTGTTTTGTTCCGATTAATAATTGCTCTTCTTTTAGAACTTTTTGAATTTGTTCATTATATATTAAATTTAATTTTTCATTAATCGAACTAGAAAGATTTAGTTTTGTATTCATAAATTACTCCTTTTATATAAACATTGTTCAATTGGATTATTCATTTGTGTATTAACCATAGTATTATTGCATATTTGGATTGTGAGTGTCTTGTCCACAAATTTTCATGATTTTGTTAATACAGTTACTATCTTTTGAGTATAACAGTTTGTCGTTTAACAGGAAAGTTTTCAGAGTGAATTACTATATATATGAAGCAACTGTAATTTAGTGGAAAGAATTAAGTGTTTATATGATTTGCTTTTTAACTACTTTGTTCAATATTTCACAATATGTTCATAATACAAACGATTGTTTCAGTTCATCGTATGTTAAATTAGATACGTAATCTGTTATATACTTAATTAACTTTCTGTATTATATGCAAAAAGAGGAGGAGTAATACGATGGAACAATGGAGACAATTTGAAACTGGACGATGGGAACAAACGATTGATGTAAGGGACTTTATTCAAAAAAATGTTAAATCATATGTTGGGGATGACTCGTTTCTTTTAGGCCCAACAGATGCAACGAACAAACTATGGGATATAGTACTTAAACTATCTAAAGAAGAACGCGAAAATGGCGGAGTTTTAGATATGGATACGAAAATTGTATCTACGATTACTTCACACGAACCAGGATACTTAGAGAAAGAATTAGAGCAAATTGTTGGATTCCAAACAGATAAACCGTTTAAAAGATCATTACAACCATTTGGTGGAATTCGAATGGCTGAAGCATCATGCGAGTCTTATGGATATAAAGTTGATGATGAAATAAGCAAAATATTTACAGAATATCGAAAAACACATAATCAAGGTGTATTTGATGGCTATACATCAGAAATGAAAGCAGCAAGACGTTCTGGTGTTATTACTGGTCTACCTGATGCTTACGGTCGTGGGAGAATTATAGGTGACTATAGAAGAGTAGCGTTATATGGGGTAGATCTACTGATTAAAGATAAAATTGATACTTTAAATAAAACAACAAGTGTTATGTCAGAAGAAGTAATAAGAGATCGTGAAGAACTAAATGAACAAATCCGTGCATTAAATGAATTAAAACTAATGGCAACAAAACATGGGTTTGATATTGCTAGACCTGCAACAAACGCAAAAGAAGCTTTCCAATGGTTATATTTTGGCTATTTAGCAGCAATAAAAGAGCAAAATGGAGCAGCTATGAGCTTAGGGAGAGTTTCAACATTTTTGGATATTTATATAGAAAGAGATCTTGAAGAAGGTACTTTAACTGAACAAGACGCACAAGAATTAGTCGATCATTTTGTAATGAAACTGAGATTAGTCAAGTTTGCTCGTACGCCTGATTATAATGAATTATTTTCTGGCGATCCTACTTGGGTAACAGAGTCAATCGGTGGAATAGGAATAGATGGTCGTCCACTTGTAACAAAGAACTCATTCCGCTTTTTAAATACTTTGGATAACCTAGGACCAGCTCCAGAACCTAACTTAACGGTCCTTTGGTCATCAAAACTCCCAGATGGATTTAAACAATATTGCGCTAAAATGTCAATTAAAACTAGCTCAATTCAATATGAAAATGATGATATCATGCGTCCGGAATATGGTGATGATTATGGTATTGCATGTTGCGTTTCAGCTATGACAATCGGTAAACAAATGCAGTTCTTTGGTGCACGTGCAAATCTTGCTAAAGCATTGTTATATGCGATTAATGGTGGTAAAGACGAAAAGTCAAAAGCTCAAGTGGCACCTATGTATGCTCCGATTACATCTGAGTATCTTGACTATGAAGAAGTAAAAATTAAGTTCGACGTTTTATTAGATTGGTTAGCAGGCTTATATGTTAATACATTAAATTGTATCCACTTTATGCATGATAAATATAGCTATGAACGAATTGAGATGGCGTTACATGATGCAAATATAAAACGTACAATGGCAACAGGTATTGCAGGATTGTCAGTATGTGCTGATTCATTATCAGCTATTAAGCATGCAAAAGTTAAAACAATTCGCGATGAGAATGGAATCGTTGTTGATTTTGAAATTGAGGGAGAGTATCCAAAATACGGGAACAACAATGATCTTGTAGATGATCTTGCTGTAGAACTTGTTGAAAGCTTTATGGCAAAAGTAAGAAAGCATAAAACATATCGTAATTCAATTCATACAACATCAGTGCTAACAATCACGTCTAATGTTGTTTATGGTAAAAAGACAGGTAATACACCAGACGGAAGAAAAGCAGGTGAACCATTTGCTCCTGGTGCCAATCCGTTACATGGACGCGATACAAATGGAGCTCTAGCATCATTAAGTTCAGTAGCAAAATTACCTTACGAAGATGCACAAGATGGAATTTCAAATACATTCTCAATCGTTCCAAAAGCTTTAGGTAAGGACGAAAGTACACAAATATTGAACTTAGTAGCAATGTTAGATGGATATACAGAAAAAGGTGGTCATCATTTAAACGTAAATGTATTCAATCGAGAAACATTAATGGATGCGATGGAGCATCCTGAAGAATATCCGCAATTAACGATTAGAGTCTCGGGTTATGCAGTTAACTTCATAAAACTAACTAGGGAACAACAAATTGACGTAATAAATAGAACTTTCCACAGTTCTATGTAATAATCTTTGTGATTCAAGCCTAGTGGGGGACATACTTCACTAGGCTTGAATGTTTTTACTAAATAAGAAAAAATTTATTCAGAGGAGAATGACAATGATTTCAGGAAATATACATTCAATTGAAACTTGTGGAACTGTCGATGGACCAGGTCTTAGATATGTAATTTTTACGCAAGGATGTTTATTAAGATGTCAATATTGTCATAACGCAGATACGTGGAAAATTGGAGCTGGTAAAGAAATGTCAGTTGATCAATTAATGAAGGATATCAAGACGTATATTCCATTTATGAGATCATCTGGAGGTGGAATTACGGTTAGTGGTGGGGAACCATTATTACAATTAGACTTTCTATTAGAACTGTTTAAATCTTGTAGAAAAAATGGGATTCATACAACGATCGATACATCTGGTGGATGTTTCAGTACTGATCCAAACTTTCTTTTAAAATTAGACGAAGTATTAGAATACACAGATTTAGTATTATTAGATTTAAAGCATTTTGACGAAAAAGGACATATAAAACTTACGGGAAAATCAAATGAGCAGATTAAAAGTTTTGCAAAATACTTGGACAAAAAAAATATCCCGGTTTGGATTAGACATGTCTTAGTTCCTAGAATCACCGACTCAGAAGATAATCTAATAACACTAGGTGATTTTATAAACAAATTAAGTAATGTGGAAAAAGTAGAAATATTACCATATCATCAATTGGGTGTCTATAAATGGGAAGCATTAGGATTAAAATATCCTTTAAAAGATATTCAACCACCGTCAAATGAAAGTATTAATCATGCTTATCAACTATTAACTCAAAAGAAAGAATTACAAAATTGTTAATAAAACTAATTACTTTGAACTGTCCTTTAAATGTTAGTAGGCGTCTAACATTTAAAGGACAGTTTATTTTCTAAGCTTTTTATGATTTATTTAGACGATTGACTAAAATAAATTTGAGGTTAGTGAATATAATGAAAAATAGTCATTTTTAGTTTCTTATTTTAAAGGGTGAATTTTTATGAAGGAGTTTCGATTTTCTTGGTATGTTTTACTAGATGATCAGAATGGAATCGAAGGGGGATCTTTTGTTCGGGGAGAAAAAATTGAAGATGAAATGCATCGAATAAAAGAAAAACTTAGTAAGGAATATTATGTTAGACCGTCCTCGGTTTATATTATTGAATCAAGTGAAATTTAAATAAGTTATTGTAAATTTTGCAAGATGGTTATACGGAGCATTACTGGTTATAAAGTTATTTTAGAAAAACAAAAAAGGCTTCCTAAGAAAGCCTTTTTGAATAAAATTATTTGCCTATGCCATTAAAATTAGTATAACCTGCAGCACGATCAGCTCTTTTAAATTCCTTTGCATATAATACTTCTTGAGTAGAACTTAAATTACGTCTCGTTTTATCTTTTCGTTTATCCACAAAAAACACCTCGCTAAGTTATAAAATCCTTAGTAAGTCTCTCCATTTTTTGTGGCTGATATACTAAATTATGCTTCTTTTAAATGTGTAACTTCATGTTGTTGGTAATCTTCACGCATTGTATGCAATAAATAATTGTCTTTAGTAATTTCAAATAGATCGTAAATCTCTTCATTTTGATTGATTTCATCATATAAATATTTACGTGATTCATTTGCTAATGATGCGTATGGTAGTTTACTTGCAGCATAAAAAGAGCGTTTATTAACTTTACGAATACGCATAAAAATTGAGTTGATTCCTAAATCGTGAAATAACTCATGGAAGAAAGCGTCTTTTGCTGGTTTGTTATAACCCATTCCGTGAAAAGGTTTGCCTAACCAAGTTCCTAAAAAGCCATATCCATCTTCAATATCATGTAAAGAAATGTTACCAATAGGGTTACCCCACTCATCTAAGATTGTTCTTGATATCATTTTTCCTTGTTCTTCTAGTTCGATTGCTTGTTTTGTGATAAATAAGAATTCTTCGTACGAATTTGCTTTATGGCGCACAAAGGGAAAGACATCAGGATGCACCATAAGTTCAAAAAGTACAGAACAATCTTGTAAATCTCGCTGTTTCAGCATCTCTACTCCTCCTCATAATAAGGGTAGCGAAAGAAGGTTACGCCACCCGCGAAATTTTTGTGAGGACTAAAACAATAAAATTTAAAGTCCTGTGAAGTGCATTAACTATGAATAATTTTTTAATGCACCCTAAAATTTCGGGGTGGGAATCGAACCCACTAGGACCAGCGATTTACTGGTGGCTCACCATTTGCCTTTCCCGTTAAAATACTATATAAGAAAAGTGTTTTCACACTTTCTATTTAATTTACCGCAAACGTTCTTACTATACTATAATAAACGATTTTGTTCAAATTGCAAACTAAAATTATTCGATATTTTTATACACAATTCTACCATCTATGACAGTGAGTAATGGTTTAGCCATATAATGAAACGGATGATGGGACCATAATACTACATCGCCATCTTTACCAATTTCTAAGCTACCTATTCTATGAGATAAATTAAGATTTTTTGCTGGATTAATCGTAATTGCTTTTAAAGCTTCGAGCTCAGGTAAACCTTCTCGAACTGCTATAGCTGCACATACATTTAAATACTGAATTGGCGTATAAGGGTGGTCAGTTGTAATTGAAACACTTACTCCAATATCAGCAAGAGCTTTGTATGTAGTCCAGGATTTATTTTTTAATTCGATTTTTGAACGTCTAGTTAATGTAGGACCAACAGATACTTGAAGGTTTCGATCCTTTAGATGGTCAATAATTAAATGACCTTCTGTACAATGTTCAATTCGTATATCTAAGTTAAATTCTTCGCCAAAACGTATAGCTGATAAAATATCATCTGCACGATGAGCATGAATTCGTACTGGAATTTCTCTATTTAAAGCTTTAATAATTGGTAAAATTCGAAAGTCATCTGGGTTATGCGAGTTTTTAGCTTCATAGAATGCTTCACGAAGCATTCCCATAATACCCATTCTGGTAATTGATTCTTTATTCCCGTTACTGTGAGTTCTTTTTGGATTTTCACCAAAAGCGATTTTCAATCCAGACGGTTCTTGAATAATCATTTTATCGACACTTTTACCATATGTTTTAATTGTACAAGTTGTTCCACCAATTACATTTCCACTACCAGGCATAATATGAGCTGTTGTAATTCCATGTTGAATCGCATCAGTAAAAGCAACATCAAGTGGCAATATTCCATCCATTGATCGAATATGTGGAGTCAATACTTCAATTGTTTCATTCGCATCATTCCCAGCCCAACCAGTTCCTTCGTCATATAGTCCTAAGTGAGTGTGTACATCAATAAAACCTGGAAAAAGTGGTTTTCCTGCACATTCTATGACAATTGTTTGATCTTCTATCGAAAAAATCTCAGGTGCAATTTCTTTAATTTTCCCATTTTCAATTAACAAATCATGGTTATATAAAACTTGAGATGTAATGGGGAAAATGGTTGCATTTTTAAATAATAGATTCATGATAAATCCTTTCAAATACTAATTTAAAGTTAACAGTAAAGCTTCTTTTAAAGTTGGGAATTGAAAGTTATAATTAGTTTGGATGGCTTTAGAAGGCATAACTTTTTGACCTTCTAAAACTAGCATACTCATTTCACCTAGTAATAATTGAAGGGCAAAATTTGGAACTTTCAATCTATTTGGTCGATGTAAAGCTGCTGAAAGGTTTCTGCTAAACTCGTTCATTGTTACTGGATTAGGTGACACTAAATTGATTGGCCCTCTAATTTCGGTATTTTTTATCGAATGAAGTATTAGTCCAACAACATCCTTCTCATGAATCCATGATATCCACTGGGTACCTTTTCCGATAGGACCACCAATAAACAATTTATAAGGCAAAATCATTTTTGGAAGGGCTCCACCGTTTAACCCTAAAACAAGACCAAATCTAGCGAGAATAGTCCGAATACCCAGTTCTTCAGCTTTTCTGGCAACAGTTTCCCATTCTCTTACAGTTGTTGCTAAAAAATCATTTGAAATAGGCTTGTCATCTTCATTAAAAGTTATTGATCCCGAGGTTCCATAAAACCCTATTGCGCTAGCATTAATAAAAAGGTTTGGGCGATGGGCTTGTCTTTCAAACCATGTAATTAGAATATTTGTAGATTTTATACGACTTTGTAAAATTTTGTCTTTTAATTGTTTAGTCCATCTACCGCTGTTTATTGATTCACCGGCTAAGTTAATGACTACATCAATGGACTCACTAAAAGAATTCGAGGTTAATTGATCCCAATTAATATAAGTAATAAATGGATTAGATGATGTTCTTATATTTCTTGTGACAATATAACATTGAAATTCATGTCGAATAAATTCATTTATTAATTGAGATCCAATAAACCCTGTACCGCCTGTAAGAAGAATCTTCATCCACGCATCTCCTTAATACATAATATGATATTATTATTTTTATGTGTACATAAAAACAAAATTTATTTTGAGGTAAATTATGTCTATAATAACGAAAATTCAAGTTCAAAAATTAAATAAAGAACGATTTAATATTTACACAGATAGTGGTAATGGTGAAGAGTATTCATTTAGTGTAGATGCTGATACTCTTGTTAAATTTAACATAAAAAAAGGTCAATCATTTGAGCCATTTGAACTAGAAGAGATATTAAATGCCGATCAACTTAGAAAGGCATATCTTTCTAGCATTGTTTATTTATCTCGAATGATGAGAACAAAAAAAGAAATTGATCTATATTTAACAAAGCAAGAATTCTTAATCGATACAATACAGACTACAATTATCCGACTTGTAGAAGAAGGGTATATTAATGAAGAAAAATACGCTGAAAGTTATGTCCGTACGTCTATTAATACGACATTGAAAGGACCAACAATCATTAAGAATGAATTACTAGCAAAAGGTATTCACAATTCTGTCATAGAGAAAAGTTTAATTTTATTTTCAAAAGATAAACAAATTCAACATGCTATTTCACTCTGTCAAAAAAAGGTTTCTGCACTTTCGAAGTATTCAACAAATCAAAAAAAGGCAAAGCTTGAAGAACTGCTGAGAAGAAAGGGCTATTCTGCTAACATTATTTCGATTGCAATTGAAGAAACACAATATGAAAGTGAAGAAGATGATGAATTACAAGCTCTATTAATACATGCTAGAAAAGCGAAAAAGAAATATGAAAAATTAAGTGGCTGGGAATATACTCAAAAAATAAAAACAGTATTATTTCGAAAAGGTTTCCCAATTGATTTAATTGAAAAAGCAATTTTAATTTTAGAAGAGGAATAACTAAATTAATTTATTGAAGTATACAAGTTCATAACAATTGATTTTCAGACTGATTGCGAGCGCTTGTCTTTCGAGGCGCGAAGCCTGGTGAGGAGCGGAGTTACCTTAGACGGTAATGAGCACCGCTTAACAGGCGAAGCAACGAAGAAAGCGAGCGTTTTCGGGCAGTCTGAAACTAAATTAATTGGTTGTGTGTTATTAGCTTGATATAATAAAACTATCTAAATGATTTAGAGGAGACTTAAAATGGAAATTCCAAAACGATATAGTGACTTAACGAAAGATGAATTAGTTCAAGAAATCAGCAATTTGAATCATCAAGCTAGAAAAGCTGAACAAATGGATATGATCAATGAACTTGAAGTTATACTGCGTAAAAAAACGATGGCTCAATCATATTTATTAGACGCAAGTCAATTTATTCCTGGTGAGCAATATGAATTAATTGAGGAACCTGGAGTATTATTTATGATCACATATATGAATGGTATTTTTGCTTGGGGTCATAAAAGCACTAGTGAAGAAGAAATAGGGATCCCAATCGCATTATTAAAGAAACCAGGGAAATAAAAACCCTGGTTAAATTTCTATTCATCACGATTACTTTTTGCCATACGATCTCGTGGATTTGTATTAATGCTCCCATTTGGACGGATAGAAGCATTTTGTGATTTGTAATCTATATTACCATCAATAGCCATATCATGTTTTTGTTTTGAAAAACGTTCACTTTTTGTTGTCATCTTAAAAATCCCTCCTAGTGATTAATACTAATTGATGAAATGAACCATCATCAATATGATGACCATTTTGAATTCAGATATGTTGATAATAAATGTTTAAAAATTGGAAGGTGTAATTATATGGAGAAATATTTAGAGCAATTAACTGAGCTATTATTAAAAGAAAATAGTCATTTAACATACTCACAAGCAAAAATTTGGGTTGAATGGCTATGGGAAGATTTTGAAGCAACTTATGCTAAAGCTGGAGAATATCATGGAGAACAAATGTCTAAAAAGGTTGTTCAACAATTTATTTTCCAATATGGAAAATATTTGCATGAAACAGATATAAAAATTGCAAAGCCACCAGGTTTAGAAATTATAGAAACGAAAGAGAAGGATAATCTTCTTCATTAATTAAATAACCCTTAGCAAAAAATTGCTAAGGGTTATTTTTTGGTTTATTAAGATTCCACTTTTAGTTTTTTCTGTAATTTTTTCTCGCTAAAGATCCAGCCTGTAAATGAACTGATAATATTATGTTCGTAGTCGAATTTGACTACTGCAACAAATGGGTAGTAAGTTTCGGTCCTGTACCTTAAATCGATTAGTCTTAATTCTTTATGGTCGTCATGTCCAATCAATTCCCAAATATAAACTGGTGAAAATGCCAAGAATGATTTAACGTTTTCATCCTTAAAGGCTGCTTTTACGTCTTCAATTACTGGTAAGGGGATTCTTTTAAACACGTCGTGGATTTTAAAGATTCTTTTCTTTATTTTGCCAACGTAATGATGAGAATCTGTACTTGCTACAATATGATAATGAGTGTATTTTATAGAAGGTGAAACATAGACACGTTTTACATCCGGTAATTTTTTTGTGACTGTTTGAATCACGATTTGTTTTTGTCGATATCTAAACGCATAGTAAAAAATCATAATGAAATAGAGCATGACACAAATCGGACCAGCTCTAAAATGAAAAATTACAAATGGAACTCCAACTAAATGGATTGCAAAAATTATTGGATCGAAAGTGTTTATGATGCCAAAAGCTATCCAGCGTTTTGAAAAAGGCCTTAGTGCTTGGGTTCCGTAGGCATTAAATAAATCAACGAATACGTGTACACTTACTGCTATGAAAGACCAGAGTAAATAGAGTCCAAAGTGTTCTCTATTGTTAAATAATGTCATAAGCGCAGAAAGTGATAATGTCCATAAAATGACTGCAGGAATTGAATGCGTAATTCCACGATGATGTTTTAAATATTTTGCGTTATTTCTTAATTTTAATATCGTGTCACTGTCTGGTAATTGTGATCCGATGATTGTTGTTAATAAGAGTGAGTTTGTCAAATGTGGGTCATGTAGGACAATTGGACTCAGGGTTGCTAATCCGCCAAGTGTAAATCCCATTACAAGATGAGTACCAGTATCCATTTAGTTCCTCCCTTTACTTACCCTTTTAATTTTTATAGTATTGACTATTAACAAAAACATATAGATGTTAGAGAAAGGTATAAGTTATGAATAATGATTTAAATACGACATTAGAAGTTTTCCCCAAAAATGACTTTAAAAATAATTTAGTTAATTGGTTTTTAGCAGAACAAAGAGATTTACCTTGGAGAAAGAATAAAGACCCATATCGAGTATGGGTTTCAGAAATAATGCTTCAGCAAACACGTGTAGATACAGTAATCCCTTTTTATAATAAGTTTATGCAAAATTTCCCTACGATTGCTGACTTGGCGAATGCCGAGGAAGAAAAAGTACTAAAAGCTTGGGAAGGACTTGGTTATTATTCTAGAGCTAGAAATTTGCAATCGGCTGTCCGTGAAGTCCATGAAGAGTATTCAGGAAAAGTACCAGATACGCCAGAATTAATAAGTAATTTAAAAGGTGTAGGACCTTATACTGCTGGAGCGATCCTAAGTATTGCATACGGAAAACCAGAACCAGCGGTTGATGGGAATGTAATGAGGGTATTATCTAGAATATTAACAATTTGGGAGGACATTGGTGTACCTAAAAACCGAAAAATTTTTGAACAAGCTGTAAGAGCTTTAATTAGTCATGAAGATCCGTCTGCATTTAATCAAGGTTTAATGGAGCTTGGAGCATTAATTTGTACACCAACAAATCCTGCATGTTTACTATGTCCTGTAAGAGAACAATGTTTGGCTTTTGAAACTGGGGTTGTGACTGAGTTACCTATAAAAAGTAAAAAGAAGGCACCAAAACCGATTGATCTAGCAGTGGGTGTCATTAAGAATAGTAATAATCAATATTTAATTCAACAAAGACCTTCTAGTGGATTACTTGCTAATATGTGGGAGTTTCCAACAGTTGAATTACAATCAACGATGTTATCTAAAAGTGATACACTTAGCTTTTTCTTAAATCAAGAATCGCAATTAGTAGTTGAAGGATTATCTTATCAATTTAATATTGAGCATGTTTTTTCACATCTTGTATGGAAAATGGAAGTATATGATGGAAAAGCAATAAATGAAGGTAGTTTATCAAGTAATCAGAAATGGGTAACATTAGATGAGTGTAAAGAGCTCCCGTTTCCGGTAGTGCATCAAAAAATTTATCAGCAAATTGAAAAGCTTCAGTAATGAAACAAAGAACCCCAACAAAGAGTTGGGGTTTTTTGTGCTTTAAGAATCACTTTAGTCAAAAGTAGGGCGAGTACCACTAGTCCAGTCTGCCTCATTTCTATGAAGACCACCACGTGATTCAATTTCTTTTATTATTTCTTTCTGCATTGTGCTACCTTCAATATTTAAATAACCAGTAATTTGCTGAAATGAATGATGATAGTATTCCAATTCACTATCTTTCCACTGAGTTTTTGGAGTCATTGATAATTCTGAAAGATCTCTGCCAACGTACATAGTAAACCTCCTTATAATTTCTTTTCATAGTTTTCCACTCGAACAGTTCATTAAACAAAAAAATTAAAGTAAAGTTTTTTACATATTACTCCGATTAATGGACATCATATTATTCGTGGAGGTGATAAATCATGAACAACAACAATCAATTCAATGCTGGAAAAACAGCATCTGGAACAAACATTGGCAAAGTAAGACAACAAAACCAAGGTTTTGGACAAGAGTTTTCAAGTGAAACTGATGTTCAAGCAGTTAGAGAAGCTAATGCACAATCTACTCAAAAAGCTGCTTCTAAAAACTTTGGACAACAAAACCAAAGTTTTGGACAAGAGTTTGCAAGTGAAACTGATGTTCAAGCTGTGAGAGAAGCAAATGCAAAATCTGCACAAAAAGCTAACTCAGGCAACTTTG
>Ga0209795_10000421_pt1 | contig 33868 bp, 27 predicted proteins | sample AgamicOrMarz_FD_187166 | JGI IMG/M metagenome (GOLD analysis project Ga0209795, IMG submission 187166) | Agave microbial communities from Guanajuato, Mexico - Or.Ma.rz (SPAdes) (version 2) | ecosystem: Host-associated > Plants > Phyllosphere > Phylloplane/Leaf | place: Guanajuato, Mexico...
ACCGTTCTCTATGGAATCACTGCGCATCTACAACACGCTCGCGCGTGACAAGCAAACTTTCGTGCCCCTGCAAGCAGGCGTCGTGCGGATGTACGTCTGCGGGATGACCGTGTACGACTATTGTCACGTCGGTCATGCGCGTGTCATGGTCGTGTTCGACATCGTGCAGCGGTGGCTGCGCACGCTCGGCTACCAGGTCACGTACGTGCGCAACATCACGGACATCGACGACAAGATCATTCGCCGCGCCGTCGAAAACGGCGAGACGATCAAGTCGCTGACCGATCGCTTCATCAATGCGTTGCATGAAGATGCGGACGCGCTCGGCATCGCGCGTCCCGACATCGAGCCGCGCGCCACCGACTTCATTCCGCAGATGCTCGGCATGATCGAGACGCTCGAGACGAACGGCTACGCGTATCAGGCGAGCGACGGCGACGTGAACTACGCGGTGCGCAAGTTCGCGGGCTACGGCAAGCTCTCCGGCAAGTCGCTCGAGGATCTGCGTGCGGGCGAGCGCGTCGCCGCGAACGACGCGAAAGAAGATCCGCTCGACTTCGTGTTGTGGAAGCAGTCAAAAGAGGGCGAACCCGCCGACACGGGCTGGGACTCGAAGTATGGCCGCGGCCGTCCTGGTTGGCATATCGAATGCTCGGCTATGGGGTGCGCGCTGCTCGGCGAACGTTTCGACATTCATGGCGGCGGACAGGACCTGCAGTTTCCGCACCACGAAAACGAAATCGCGCAAAGCGAAGCTGCGACCGGTCAAACGTTCGTGAATTACTGGATGCACAACGGCTACGTACAGATCGACAATGAGAAGATGTCGAAGTCGTTGAATAATTTCTTTACGATTCGCGAGGTATTGGCGCAGTACGATGCCGAGGTCGTGCGTTTTTTCATCGCACGCGCGCACTATCGTTCGCCGCTGAACTACAGCGACGTGCATATCGACGACGCCCGCAACGCCCTCGGCCGCCTTTACACGGCGCTGAAAGACGTGACGCCGGACGGCGCCGCGCTCGACTGGAACGAAGCGCATGCGCAGCGTTTCCAGGCAGCCATGAACGACGACTTCAACACGCCGGTTGCGGTGTCGGTGTTGTTCGAGCTGGCAACTGAAGTGAACCGCACGCGCGACCCCGCGCTGGCCCGTCAACTGCGCTCGCTCGGCGCGGTGCTCGGGCTGCTCGGGCGCGAGCCGCGTGCATACCTGCAGCAGGCAGCGGGCGCCGCGGTAGAAGGCGCGCTGGAACCCGCCGCGATCGAAGCGAAGATCGCCGAGCGCGTGGCCGCCAAGCAGGCGAAGGACTATGCAGCAGCAGACCGGATCCGGGCGGAATTGCTCGAGGCCGGCGTTGCACTTGAAGACAAACCCGGCGGGCTAACCGAGTGGCGGCGCGTGTGAGCGCACCTCGTACTTCCCTCTGAACGACTCGCCAGGCAGGAGGCAGGATGGCAACGGCCACGAAGACGCCGGCTAAACGAGCCACGTCTCAAACAAACGCGGCAGCCGCGCCCAAGTCGACTCGAACGTCGGCGCGCACGGCAAGCGGCGCGGTGAAGGCAGCAACGTCGAAAGGCGCGGGAGCGGCGGCAAAAACCGCCGCGGGCGCCTCGAAGAAGACGGCGGTCAAGCGCGCGTTGAACGGCGCGTCCGCGCCTGCGCATGTGGGTTCGTCCGCGGCGTCGTCGCTTTCGTCCGCCACGCGGCGCACGAAGGCGTCGTCCGCGAAGGCATCGCGTGCGAAGCCGAGTAGCGCGAACGGCGCGTTGCCGGCCGAACTTGCGGGCGACGTGCAGGAGCTCGCGCGCGTCGCGAAAACGCGAGAGAACCAGGAAGGCGAGATCGTGCGCAAGACGCGCGCGTCGTCTTCGGCGGGCGGCGAAGCGGCGAGCGCAAGCGAGGTCGCGGTGCCGGTGCAGATCGCCGGGCTTGCGCCCGAAGTCACGCGTCCGGACTACTGGGACAAGGCGTGCGCCGACCTCGTCAAACGCGACCGCATTCTGAAGAAGCTGATTCCGAAGTTCGGTCCGGTGCATCTATTAAGCCGCGGCGATCCGTTCGTCACGCTCGCGCGCTCGGTGGTCGGTCAGCAGATTTCGGTGGCGTCCGCGCAGGCCGTCTGGGCCAAGGTCGCGGCGGCTTGTCCGAAGCTCGTGCCGCAGCAGTTCATCAAGCTGGGTCAGGAAAAGCTCACGGCATGCGGCTTGTCGAGGCGCAAGGCGGAGTATGTGCTCGACCTCGCGCAGCATTTCGTGTCGGGTGCATTGCACGTCGGCAAGTGGCGGTCCATGGAAGACGAGGCGGTGATCGCCGAACTCACGCAGATTCGCGGCATCGGCCGCTGGACTGCGGAGATGTTCCTGATCTTCAACCTGTCGCGTCCCGATGTGCTGCCGCTCGACGACCTCGGTCTGATCCGCGCCATCAGCGTGAATTACTTTAGCGGCGAACCAGTCACGCGCAGCGAAGCGCGCGAGGTCGCGGCGAACTGGGAGCCGTGGCGCACCGTCGCCACCTGGTATATGTGGCGTAGTCTGGACCCGTTGCCGGTCGACTACTGAAAGCAGAAGAAGCAATGCCGCTTGGCGAAACTATCAATTGTTAGATTTTGATAGTTGCGAAGTGGTTTTGACATCGGCGAGCGCGGTTAGAATACGCGCTGCCGGTAAGTCCAAGGATTAAAACCAATGAAGACCACCTTTCTGGATTTCGAACAGCCGATCGCTGAACTCGAAGCGAAGATCGAAGAATTGCGCTTCGTGCAGGACGATTCGGCCGTCGATATTTCGGAAGAGATCGAGCGGCTGTCCAAGAAAAGCCAGCAGCTCACGAAAGATCTGTACGCGAACCTCACGCCGTGGCAGGTTTCGCAAATCGCCCGACATCCGCAGCGCCCGTACACGTTTGACTACGTGAACGAGCTCTTCACCGATTTCCACGAGCTGCACGGCGACCGCCACTATGCGGACGACCTGTCGATCGTCGGCGGCCTCGCGCGTTTCAATGGCCAGGCCTGCATGGTGATCGGCCATCAGAAGGGCCGCGACACGAAAGAGCGCGCGCTGCGCAACTTCGGCATGCCGCGTCCGGAAGGCTATCGGAAGGCCGAGCGTCTGATGCGTCTCGCCGAAAAGTTCAGCCTGCCGATCTTCACGTTCATCGATACTCCGGGCGCCTATCCCGGCATCGGCGCGGAAGAGCGCGGGCAGTCGGAAGCAATCGGCCGCAATCTGTACGTGATGGCCGAACTGAAGACGCCGCTGATCGCGACCATCATCGGCGAGGGCGGTTCGGGCGGCGCGTTAGCCATCGCGGTCGGCGACAGCGTGTTGATGCTGCAATTCTCGACCTATTCGGTGATTTCGCCGGAAGGCTGCGCGTCGATTCTGTGGAAGAGCGCGGCCAAGGCGCCGGAAGCCGCCGAAGCGCTCGGTCTCACCGCGCATCGTCTGAAGGCGCTGGGTCTGATCGACAAGATCGTCAACGAGCCGCTCGGCGGCGCGCATCGCGATCCGAAGGGCATGGCGGCGATGCTGCGCCGTGCGCTCGCCGATTCGCTGCGTCAGTTCCAGGGCATGAGCATCAACGACTTGCGCGAACGCCGTTTCGAACGTTTGATGTCGTACGGCAAGTTCAAGGAAACGACGCCGGGCGTTTGAGCCCGCGCGTTTTCTTTCGTCCATCGGCGCGACGCATGACTAATGCAACCGCGCTAGCGACATGACTCCCATCGCCGAATCGCCTGCGGACCGCCTCGTTCTCGAGGCGGTCCGCGTTGCGTTTGCCGCGCTGCCCGCGAGCGCGCGCGTTGCCGTTGCGTTTAGCGGCGGCGTCGATTCCAGCGTGCTGCTGGACGCGGCCGTGCGTGTCGCCGGCTCGTCGCGTTGCATCGCGTTTCATGTGCATCACGGCCTGAGTCCGAACGCCGATGCGTGGCTCGCGCATTGCGAGGCGTTCGCGCGCGAACGCGAGGTCGAGTTCGTCGTGCGTTACGTCGACGTTTCGCGCGATGCGGGCGTGAGCGTGGAAGCCGCGGCGCGCGATGCGCGTTATCGCGCGCTCGACGCACTGTGCGCGGCGCACCGCATTGGCTGGCTATGGCTCGCGCAGCACGCGGACGATCAGGCGGAAACGGTACTGCTGCAACTGTTGCGCGGCGCGGGCCTCGCGGGCCTCGCGGCGATGGCGCCGGAGTTTTCGCCTGCGGGCGCCGCGGCGGCGCGCGTGCGGCCGTTGCTTCATCTGCTGCGCGCGCAGATCGAACGCTATGCGAGCGCGCGCGAACTGCGCTGGATCGACGACGAATCGAATGCGGACACGCGCTATGCGCGCAACGCGCTGCGCCACCAGGTCACGCCCGCGTTGGCCGTTCACTTCCCCGGTTTCCGCGACGCGCTCGCGCGCACGGCGTCGCATGCGGCGTCGGCGCAGCGCCTGCTCGATGAGCTTGCGCGCATCGACATGGACGCCGTCTCGCGCGACGACGGGCACGCGCTCTCGCATGACGCGCTCATCGCACTCGATGACGACCGCGCGCTCAATCTCATGCGTTACTGGATGCGCTCACAGGGCTTCATCGCGGCGTCGAGCGCGCGTCTTGGCGATGCGCTGCGGCAACTGCGCGAAGTGGGCGAGGGCGGCGACGGGCATCGTCTGCGCGTCGATCATGCGGGTCATGCGCTGCGCAGCTATCGCGGGCTGGTGTATTGGGAAGCGGGCGACAGCAGCGATCCCGCCGACGAAACTTCGCTTGCGGCGCGCGAGGTCAGCGAGTTGGTGTGGCAGGGACAAGCGACGTGGCGCTTGCCGCAATGGCGCGGGACGTTTGTGTTTGAAGCGGTTGACGCTTTAGCGGTGAACGCGGCGGATGCCAGCAATGCCATTAACGCCGCGCTCAACGACACCATTCCGATGAGCCTGCTGCAACACGCACCACTGCGCGCGCGTTCGCGCAGCGGCGGCGAACGCATGCGCGCGAGCGACGCGCCGGGCGCGCGTAGTCGAACGCTGAAGAACCTGTTCCAGGAGCGCGGCATTCCCGCGTGGAAGCGCGAAGTGCCGCTGCTTTTTCTCGGCGACGAACTGCTGTTCGTCCCGTTGCTCGGCGTGAACCACGCGGCGTTGCACGCTGACGTAGCGCCCGACGAAGCGCGCGTGCGAATCGTCTGGCGCGAGGACTTGCTGATCGCCTGACCGGCCGGTCGGGCACTGGCTTCATCGAACGGGTTGTCGTCCAAATAGGGCGCGATTCTGAGCGCGAGCTAAAGCGCGAATATGCATTACGGAACGCCGCGCAAGCGCCGCGGCACGCGTCGCCACGGCCTTCGCGGCTTGTCTTTTTGCCTCTGATCGGGTACGTTAACTTGTTTGCCCGACCCGCTTTTGCCCTCGCTTTTGTCGGTTTTCCGATCGTGATCCGAGTTTTCCGGTAAGCCATTAGCGATCAATCACGGGCAAATCCGCGCGTGCTGCACGCGCGCTGCATCTACGCCGCCATACACTCCGCCGCCGTTCACAAGACGTTGCGCCCGTGTGCTTTTGTGCGGTCGTCGCGAGCGCGCCAGCGCGGTTTCTCCTTCAGTTCAGAACGACAATGGCACTCATCGTACATAAATACGGCGGCACTTCGATGGGCTCGGTCGAGCGCATCAAGAACGTCGCCAAGCGCGTCGCGAAATGGCAAAAGGCCGGCCACAAGATGGTCGTCGTGCCGTCGGCAATGTCCGGCGAAACCAACCGCTTGCTCGGCCTCGCGAAAGAGATCACGAGCCAGCCGAGCCCGCGCGAACTCGACATGATCGCCGCGACCGGCGAGCAGGTCAGCTCAGGGCTGCTCGCCATCGCGCTGCAGGAAGCCGGCGTCGACGCGGTGAGCTACGCGGGCTGGCAAGTGCCGGTCAAAACGGATAGCGCGTTCACGAAAGCGCGCATTAGCGACATCGACGGCGAGCGCGTGCTGCGCGATCTCGACGCGGGCAAGGTGGTCGTGATCACGGGCTTCCAGGGCATCGACCCGGACGGCAACATCACGACGCTCGGCCGCGGCGGCTCGGACACGTCGGCGGTCGCGGTCGCGGCTGCGTTGAAGGCCGACGAGTGCCTGATTTATACGGACGTCGACGGTGTCTATACCACCGACCCGCGCGTGGTCGAAGAGGCTCGCCGGCTCGATCGCGTGACGTTCGAAGAAATGCTGGAAATGGCAAGCCTGGGTTCGAAGGTGTTGCAGATCCGCTCGGTGGAATTCGCCGGCAAATATCAGGTGAAGACGCGCGTGCTGTCGAGCCTGACCGATCCGCTCATCCCGCTCGACGCTGAAATGAAGTCGGGCACCCTGATTACTTTTGAAGAAGACGAGACCATGGAAAAAGCAGTCATCTCGGGCATCGCGTTCCAGCGCGACGAAGCTCGCATCGCGGTGATGGGTGTGCCCGACAAGCCGGGCATCGCGTATCAGATTCTCGGCCCGGTGGCGGACGCGAATATCGACGTGGACATGATCATCCAGAACCAGAGCGTCGAAGGCAAAACGGCGTTCACGTTCACGGTGGGTCGCGGCGATTATCAGCGCGCGATGGACATCCTCACGAACCAGGTGAAGGGTCACGTGCAGGCCGAGCAGGTGCTGGGCGATCCGAAGGTGTCGAAGGTTTCGGTGGTCGGCGTGGGCATGCGTTCGCATGTGGGCATCGCGAGCACGATGTTCCGCACGCTGTCGGAAGAGGGCATCAACATCCAGATGATTTCGACGTCCGAAATCAAGATTTCGGTGCTGATCGACGAGAAGTATATGGAGCTCGCAGTGCGCGCGCTGCATAAGGCGTTCGAACTGGATCAGGCGTAACTGGGTGTGATTTGGTAGAAGCGGCGGGGCGTGCAGGAGCGCCTCGTTCGTTGTTGTACATATGCGTGGCCTGGCGAAAAAAATCCTTCGTCAATGACGACATTGGCACAAAAAGTGTTCGTCGGACATTGACCTTGGCGGTCCGGCCCGCTATTATCTTGGCTTCGTCGCGCTGACTCCCTGCGCGAGCGAAAGTTTGGGAGACGTGGCCGAGAGGTCGAAGGCACTCCCCTGCTAAGGGAGCATCTGGGCCAAAACCTGGATCGAGGGTTCGAATCCCTCCGTCTCCGCCAGCGATGGCGGTGGAAACCCCGCAGAATCTCGGTTCTGCGGGGTTTTTGTTTGGCGGCGACTATCAAAGCGACTATCAAAGCGACTATCAAAACGATCGACGCTTCAACAGCCCCAATTCCATTCGAAATCCCGACCGACCTCCATCGGTTCCTGAGCGCAAGGATACTCCAGGCTGGGGCAGCGACGTCCGTGAAGTCGGCTGATCGACCGTGCCGGTGTCTGCGATCACGACGTAGCGCGACGGCAGAGTGGGTGCACTGCTGAGCATGCCTGCTCGCCGCGCAAGCTGGTCCGGGGCGGTCATGGATACAATGGCGCTTGTCGATGACCGCCCCCGCGGGCGGCGTCGGAGAACAAAGAGGCAGCCCAATCTGTATCGTCACGGTGTCGAGCTGTCCAGCGCGACAGTCGCGGCTCGCTGGCATTCGATGGCGGAGCAAACGGAACGGATGCAGTTTGGTCGACCAGGGGTAGCGCGTCGCAGCCAGTGCGACGCCCACGGGGGATAACGGCATGGCGTCCGCCAAGCAGGATTACGTTCGCTTTCTTCGATGGTTGCACGAGCCACAGCGGGAAGCGCCGGAAAACGTCCGGCGTTTCGCCAACATGATTCTCGCGCAGTTCGACGCTGTCGCGGCTACGTCGCGACAGCGGAATGCGCGGGCCGCTCTGTTGGCTCGATTGGCACGCGAAGGCTTGGCCAACGCCCCCGTGGGGCATCTCGACATCGAAGCGCAAGCGGCGTCAGGAGAATGGCCGTGGCGTCGGCTAAAAGAATTGACGGTGGGGCCGTTTCGCGGTTTTCGACGCGAAGAGCGGTTCGACGTGCGCAAACGCGTCGTCTTATTCTATGGACCGAACGGCAGCGGAAAGACAAGCCTGTGTGAGGCGCTTGAGCGTGCGCTTCTCGGTTCGGTCGGCGAGGCCGAACTGAAGCGCATTGAGGAACGCAGGTACTTGAGGAACGTTCATGCGGGTCGTTTCGTCGAGCCGAGCCTTACGGCGACCGACGCCAACGGCAACGAGGTGGCGGTTGCGGCCGACGCGGATCTCTACCGGTTCTGCTTCATTGAGAAAAACCGTATTGATGCCTTTTCGCGTATCGCGGCACGCGCACCCGCACAACGGACCGAGCTGATCGCGGCGTTGTTCGGCATGGACAAGTTCAACGACTTTGCCAGCCACTTCAACGAGCAAATGGACGCAGCACTTACGCTTCGTGGCGAGAAGCAGGCAACGTTGCGCTTGAAGCGTGAAGGGTTGGCCCTGGATCAGCAGACGGCTCGGGACGAGGTAACCGCCCTGGCCGCGCATGATACCGAGAATGCGGCGTACGCGGAGGAGTACGCCCCGGGAACGACATACGCGCAGCTCAAGGCGATCGTGGGCACCGAGGAAGCTCCTGCGCGTCTGCATGAACTCAACCAAATTTTGAACGCCGTTCCGGCCGCGATTATTGATGTAACGCGCGAGACGTTGCTGCAGGTCTACGACGTGGTCAACCAGACGGCCGAGCAGGTTCGCAAAATCACGCAGGAATTGGAGCGTCGCAGCAGCCAAGTCTCGTTTAAAGACCTTTTCACCGCGCTGACAGTGCTCCAGGCGACGGAAGGAGGCCACTGCCCGGCGTGCGACACCCCGCTTGACCGGGTCGCTCGTGATCCTTACGAAAAAGCACGACTCGGGTTGGATGAACTGCGGGACCTGGCCGAGCTTCAGGAGCGACAAAAGTCCCTTAAAGAGTCGCTGGACGAAGCGTCGCAGGTGCTGCGTGACCGACTGGATCACCTCTATCGCTACCTGGAAGCGCACGACCGGGTGACGTCCGGTGTGGGGCGATACATCGGTCGGCTTCCGAGGCGACCTCGCGGGGACGGTTGGTGGACGGACATTTATGCAGCCGATGCTGGCAGCGGGGACGACGTGCCGTCGCTGGAGCAGATGGCGGCCATGGCGGACGAGATCGCGCAGCAGGACACGACGGCTCGCACGCAGCTCCAAGCGCGCGAAGCCTTCGTGAAGGAACGGGACGGGCTGATCGAGTGCCAACGGCATATCGATGCGCGCGATGGGGGGCGAGCGCGGATTGTGAGTGCGGCTGCGGAAGCGCGTACACGTATCGCACAATTCGAGGAAGCGAACGGCCCGCTGATCGCGCAAGCTGATCAGGAGCAGAAGGACATAGAGCGCGATGCGCCGATCAAGGCTGCATACGACGACTTTCTCCAGTATCTGCGTCAGTTCCGTGATCAGTTACCCGGCATGTTGATCGCGGGCCTCAATGACGTCGCAACGGAGCTATATAACGACTTCAATCACCTTGATCATGAGCACGACAAGCTGGTCGCCCTGTATTTGCCGTTGACCGGCGAGCAGCGTATTGAGCTGGCGTTTCGCGGCGCGCCACAGCGGCGCGAGGACGCCCTTGCGGTACTGAGTGAAGGGCATATCCGCTGCCTGGGTTTGGCCGTCCTGCTGGCGAAGAGTCTGAGCGTGGACTGCCCCGTCATCATTTTTGACGATGCCATCAATGCGATCGATCACGACCACCGCAACGGTATCCGACAAACGGTCTTCGATAGTGACCGCTTCTTGCAATCGCAGCTGCTGGTGACGTGCCATAGCCAGGAGTTCATCAAAGATGTCCAAAACAGCATGCCGCGCGATCGGCGCACGGATTGTCAAGAATATTTGTTGATGTACCACGACGGCGATCATCATCCGCGTGTGCATCCCGACGTGGGTAGTGGCAACTATTTGGCTCGCGCGCGGCAAGCTCTGGACCAGTTTGATTCGCGCGACGCGTTATCACATGCGCGCAAGGCGCTCGAAATGCTTGCGAAGAAGGCCTGGCGATGGCTGAAATCCCACGGCCAAGGAGAGTTGTCGGTGCTTATCGATGGACCTGGCGGCGAGCCTACGTTGCGAGCATTGTGCGAGAGCCTGCGGAAGAGACTTCGTGAGTTGGCGACATTCAACCATGCAAGCAAGGAGCCTCTGTTGAATGCGCTCGAGGCGATTCTCGGTATTCCTTCGGCAACGCTCGTCTGGACCTACCTGAATAAAGGAACCCATGAGGAAGTCGATCGGGATGACTTCGATCGTGCACAGGTCACCTTGGTCATCGAGACGCTCGAACAGATAGACCGACTCGAGCTGAGGCAGGGGCGTTAAAGCCAGCTTTGGGGAACCGCGGCAAAATCTGAATCGCATAGAACCTAAGTGGTTTTTCGCTTGTGGCATTGAAACCAAATGACAGGAGAGAGAGTGGTGCACAATGTCGGGCACAAAAAAGCAGATCAAGCTCATCATGAGGCTCGACGAAGCGCATAACGGTGGCAATGGTTAGAGCGGCGCTGCACAAGATGAGAACCAATGGCAATCGGTTGCCGTGAGACGCCGTTGAATAGATGCGCGTAGCGTTCGCAGCGGCGCCACCGAAGAATGACTGAGGGATTGGAACAAATATGGCCAATGGCGAAAATACAAAAAATGGCAACGGAGGCAATCTCGGCTTCGAGGCCAAGCTGTTCCTTGCCGCCGACAAGCTGCGCGGCAACATGGAGCCTTCTGACTACAAGCACGTTGCGTTGGGTCTGATCTTCCTGAAATACATTTCAGATGCCTTTGAGGCCAAGTACAAGGCTCTACTGGCTGAAGACCCCACGGCGGCCGAGGATAAGGATGAATACCTAGCCGAGAACGTGTTCTGGGTGCCGAAAGAGGCACGCTGGTCGCATCTGCAGGCCAATGCGAAGCTGCCGACCATCGGCACGCTGATCGACGACGCCATGCGCGCCCTCGAGAAGGACAATGAGTCCTTGAAGGGGGTACTGCCCAAGGATTACGCCCGGCCTGCGCTCAACAAGGTGATGCTGGGCGAACTGATCGATTTGTTCGCCGGTATTGCCCTGGGAGAGGAAGGTAGTCGATCCAAGGACATTCTCGGTCGCGTCTACGAATACTTCCTCGGCCAATTCGCCGGCGCCGAAGGCAAGCGCGGCGGTGAATTCTATACGCCGCGTTCCGTCGTGCGCGTGCTGGTCGAGCTGTTGGAGCCCTTCCACGGACGCGTCTACGACCCATGCTGCGGCTCGGGCGGCATGTTCGTGCAATCCGAGAAGTTCGTCGAAGAGCACGGTGGGCGTCTTGGCGACATCGCGATTTACGGGCAGGAGAGCAACTACATTACTTGGCGTCTCGCCAAGATGAACCTCGCGGTGCGCGGCATCGATGCCGACATTCGCTGGAACAACGAAGGCAGTTTCCACAAGGACGAACTGCGCGACATCAAGGCCGGCTACGTCCTCGCCAATCCACCGTTCAACGTTTCGGACTGGGGCGGCGACCGCCTGCGCGAAGATGTGCGCTGGAAATTCGGCGTGCCGCCGGTGGGCAATGCCAACTACGCTTGGCTGCAGCATATCTTCCACCACCTCGCGCCCAACGGCACCGCCGGCGTGGTGCTTGCCAACGGCTCAATGTCGTCGAATCAATCCGGCGAAGGCGAGATCCGCAAGGCGATGATCGAGGCCGACGCGGTCGACTGCATGGTGGCCTTGCCGGGACAGTTGTTTTACTCGACCCAGATTCCGGCCTGCCTGTGGTTGCTTGCCCGCAACAAAAATCCGGGCGGACAGCTTCGCGACCGACGCTGCCAAGTGTTGTTCATCGATGCGCGCAAGCTCGGCGTGATGGTTGATCGCGCGCGTCGCGAACTGACCGACGATGACGTCAAGAAGATCGCCGACACCTACCACGCCTGGCGCGGCGAGAAAGAGACCGGCGAATACGCGGACGTGCCCGGTTTCTGCAAATCTGCGAGCCTGGAGGAGATTCGCAAGCACGGGCATGCGCTGACGCCTGGACGCTATGTCGGTGCCGAGGCGCAGGAGGACGATGACGAGCCGTTCGAAGAAAAAATGCAGAAGCTCACGGCTTTGTGGCGTGATCAGCAGAAAGAATCTACGCGGCTCGATGGTGTCATCGCTGCCAACCTGAGGGAGCTTGGTTATGGCGACTGAGTGGCGCGACACGGAGATTGGTAAAGCTTTTGACGTTAATCCGTTGCGGAGTATTTCGCGTGGTCAGATAACACCTTTTGTTCCGATGGATGTCCTTCCCGTGCATGGACGTTCGCCGATTCGTATTGAGGAGCGCGAATTTACCGGTTCTGGTGTGAAATTCAAGAATGGTGACACGCTCATTGCTCGCATTACGCCATGCCTCGAAAATGGAAAGACAGCATTCGTAAAAGAGTTGCCGGATGGTGTGGTCGGACACGGTTCGACCGAATACATCGTGCTAAGCGGAAAGTCCGATCAGACAGATAATCTTTTTGCGTACTATCTCGCGCGATCTCCAGATTTTCGTCGCCATGCCATTGGACACATGGAAGGAACATCTGGAAGGCAGCGTGTGCCTTCGATTGCTGTTGAGAAATATGTTTTTGCGTTGCCGCCGCTAAACGAACAACGCGCCATAGCCCACATCCTCGGCACGCTGGATGACAAAATTGAACTCAACAGCCGGATGAATGAAACGCTGGAAGCAGTGGCCCGCGCCTTGTTCAAGGACTGGTTCGTCGATTTCGGCCCAGTGCGCGCAAAGATGGAGAGCCGTGAACCCTATCTGCCGCATGAGATTTGGGATTTGTTCCCGGAGCGGTTGGACGACGAGCTTCCGGAGGGCTGGAGGAGTTTGCCAGCGAACGAACTTATAGAGTTCAATCCTGCTGAGCCCTTACGTAAAGGTGAGGTCGTGCCGTATCTTGACATGGCTTCGCTTCCGACTCGAGGGAGTTGGCCTGAGCCTTATGTCTTGCGCCCCTTTGGTAGCGGCATGCGCTTCCGAAATGGCGACACGTTGCTGGCTCGAATTACGCCTTGCCTGGAGAACGGCAAAACTGCGTTCATCCAATGCCTTCCCGACAATGTCATCGGTTGGGGATCGACGGAATACATTGTGATGCGGCCGAAAGCTCCGGTGCCGGCAGCGATAGCATATCTGCTGGCGAGGGACGAGGCGTTTCGCGACCACGCAATCCGAAGTATGACCGGTACGTCCGGCCGTCAGCGGGCACAGGGCGATTCTGTCGCCGCCTACAAGATTGCCGCACCATCCGATGAGAAGCTGTGGATTGCCTTCGCACGCTTGATTACCCCTCTGTTCAATGGCATCAAGGCTAACTCCGAAGCGTCGATTAACCTGGCCGACATGCGTGACGCCTTGCTTCCAAAACTAATCTCGGGCGAACGCCGTATCAAAGACGCTGAGCGATTCATTGGGGTTGCGATATGAGCCTGGACTGGTGCCCTGGTATCCGCGAGGTCTGCGCCCATTGGCGCGACGCGCCAATGCTGCACCAGACATTCGAGGCGCTGGAGCGCACCCTCGAACAGGACAACGACGCATGCATTGATTGCGCGAAAACGATGATCGAAATTGTCTGCCGCACCATCGTCGAGAGTTTCCATACTGCGCAAGCGCCGCTAAAACCACCGCAGGAAACACCCACCTTGTCCGACTGGCTGAGTGCTGCCGTGCGCGCGCTCAAGCTGGGCGATATTCGCGACGACAAATTCAAGAAGTTGGTTTCCAGCCACCACAAGCTGGCCGACGCGTTGAACGAGCTTCGCAACAAGGCGGGTCCCGCGAGCCATGGCAAAGACCCTTATCTCGAACGGCTGGCGATTCACCACCGGCGCACGGCTGTACTCGCGGCGGACGCCATCGTAGCCTTCCTGCACCAAGCGTATCTCGACGCCCAACTCGATCCGGTTAGCTCGCGCGAACCATGGGAGCGTTTTGAGGAAAGCAACGCCCTGATCGATGCGCACGTCGGCCTGACTGTGGATACCGACGAGGATAACGGACCAACGCTCAAATTCCTCCTGCCAAGCGGTGATGAATTGCCTCTCAGGATTGAGGTCAGCCGGTTGCTGTATCAACTGGATCGTGATGCGTATGTTGAAGCCATGAATGCGGCGCGCGACGCAGGCATCGCGGCCACAGCGCCAGTCGAAGAACAAGGAGAAAGCTGATGGCGTTTCTGTCGGAAGCCGCCGTGGAAGAGGCGCTGCTTACACAGCTGGCAGCACTGGGTTATGCCATCGAGCGCGAGGAGGACATCGGACCCGACGGTCATCGGCCAGAGCGCGAAGGACATGATGAAGTCGTCCTCCAAAAACGACTTGTTCAAGCCGTGGCGAGGATCAATCCATCATTGCCACCGGAAGCCCGGCACGACGCGGTCCGCAAGGTGACACAGTCGGAGTTGCCCAACCTGCTGGAGGAGAACCGGCGGATTCATCGACTGCTTACCGAAGGTGTGGATGTCGAGTACTACGGGGAAGACGGCACCCTGACCGCTGGCAAAGTCTGGTTGATCGACTTCGACCGGCCAGAGCGCAATGACTGGCTGGCGGTGAGTCAGTTCGTGGTGATCGCCGGGCAGTACAACCGTCGCCCCGACGTCGTGGCATTCGTCAATGGTCTGCCGCTCGGGGTGATCGAGCTCAAAGCGCCCGGCAATGGGAATGCGACGCTTTCTGCTGCATTCAATCAACTGCAGACCTACAAGCAGCAGATTCCGGCGCTGTTCCACAGCAATGCGCTACTCGTAACCTCTGACGGCATCACCGCTAGGGTCGGCTCACTGTCCGCCGACCAGGAGCGCTTCATGCCCTGGCGAACGACCGATGGCTCGAACGTAGCGCCGAAAGGGCAGCCCGAGCTAGCGACGCTGATCGAGGGAGTCTTGGAGCACGGTCGTCTGCTCGCGCTGCTACGCGACTTCACGGTGTTCGGCGAAACCGGTTCCGGGCTCGCCAAGATCATCGCCGGTTATCATCAGTTTCATGCTGTGCGTCGCGCTGTCGAACAGACTTTGCGCGCTGCAGCCGCCCAGCCGGATGATGTGCGCGAAGATCCTGCCGATTATGGTTTGCCGAGCGCGAGAAAGCAGGCGCGCGGCGACAAGCGCGCTGGCGTGATCTGGCATACCCAAGGCTCAGGCAAGAGTCTACTGATGGCATTCTATGCTGGGCAGCTTGTCCGGCATCCGGACATGCAGAATCCGACGCTGGTGGTGCTGACCGATCGCAACGATCTGGATGACCAGTTGTTCGCCACCTTCTCGATGTGCCGTGATCTGATCCGCCAGACGCCGGTGCAGGCCGACGGGCGTGAGCATCTGAAGGAACTGCTCAACCGAGCCTCGGGCGGGGTCATTTTCACGACGCTGCAGAAGTTCGGCGAGATCGACGGGGCACTCACCCAGCGGGGCAATGTGGTGGTCATCGCCGACGAGGCGCACCGCAGCCAATACGGTTTTAAGGCCAGGGTGGACGCCAAGACTGGGGAGATTTCGTACGGCTTCGCCAAGTATATGCGCGACGCCCTGCCGAACGCTTCGTTCATCGGCTTCACCGGCACGCCGATCGAGGCTGACGATGTGAACACGCCAGCGGTCTTCGGTAACTACATCGACGTGTACGACATCAGCCGCGCCGTCGAGGACGGCGCGACGGTGCCGATTTATTACGAATCGAGGCTGGCACGCATCGAACTGGACGAGAACGAGAAGCCGAAGGTCGATGCCGAGATCGAGGACTTGCTGGAGAACGAGGAGGAGGCATCGCGCGAACGCGCGAAGCAGAAGTGGTCCACGGTGGAAGCACTGGTCGGCAGTGACAAGCGCTTGAGGCTGGTCGCCGAAGACATGGTGCGCCATTTTGAGGACCGCGTCGTCGCGCTCGATGGCAAGGCGATGGTTGTGTGCATGAGCCGCCGGATCTGCGTGAAGCTGTATGATGAAATCGTCAAGTTCCGGCCGGATTGGCATAGCGACGACGACAACGCCGGTTCAATCAAGATTGTGATGACCGGCGCGGCCAGCGATTCGGCAGAGTGGCAGAAGCACATCGGCAACAAGGCGCGCCGCGATCTGCTGGCAAAGCGAGCGCGTGACCCGAAGGACCCCTTGAAGCTCGTGATCGTTTGCGACATGTGGCTGACCGGCTTCGACGCGCCATGTATGCACACGATGTACGTTGACAAGCCGATGCGCGGGCACGGGCTGATGCAGGCTATCGCGCGGGTCAACCGGGTGTTCCGGGATAAGCCGGCAGGCCTGGTCGTGGACTACATCGGCATTGCGCAGAACTTGAAGTCGGCCCTGGCGCAGTACTCACGCCGAGACCAAGAGCAGACAGGCATCGACGAAGCAGAAGCGATCGCCGTCATGCTGGAGAAGTACGAGATCGTTCGCGATATGTTTCACGGATTCGACTATCACTCGGCGCTGAACGGAACGCCCCAAGCGCGGCTCACCATGATGGCGGCGGCGATCGAGTGGATATTGGATCGTCAGCAACGATGGGCGGCACAGGAAAAGACGCCGGAGGGCAAGAAGCAAGCCCAGCGGCGCTACCAGGATGCGGTGCTTGCACTGTCCAAGGCGTTCGCGCTGGCCTCGGCTAGTGAAGAAGCGCGTGTGATCCGCGAAGAGGTGGGTTTCTTCCAGGCCATTCGAGAAGCCCTGGTGAAGACGGCGACGGGCTCTGGCATCAGCCAGGAGGCGCGAGAACTAGCGGTACAGCAGATCGTCAGCCGGGCCGTTGTGTCCACCGAGATCGTCGACATTCTGGCAGCGGCGGGCATTAAGAGCCCGGACATCTCCATCTTATCGGACGAATTTCTCGCCGAGGTACAGCAGATGGAGAAGAAAAACCTCGCCCTTGAGGCGCTACGCAAACTGCTGAATGACGGCATTCGTTCGCGCAGCAAGACGAATGTCGTCGAGACGCGTGCATTCTCCGAACGACTGGAAGATGCGGTGGCGAGGTATCACGCCAACGCTATTACCACGGCTGAAGTCATTCAAGAACTGATTCAGCTTGCCAAGGATATTCGAGCGGCACGGCAGCGGGGTGAGGAAGCTGGACTGTCGGAGGAGGAGGTTGCCTTTTACGATGCGCTGGCGGAGAACGAAAGTGCTGTGGAGGTGATGGGAGATGACAAGCTTCGCGTCATCGCGCATGAACTCTTGGTGAGCCTCAAGGGAAATGTGTCCGTTGACTGGGCGCATCGTGATTCGGCCCGTGCCCGCATGCGCGTGCTGGTGAAGCGCATCTTGCGTAAATACGGCTACCCACCTGATTTACAGGACTCTGCGGTTCAGATGGTGTTACAGCAGGCTGAGGCGTTGTCGTCAGGCTGGACTGTTTCGCGGGGCGCGGCTGTTTGAATGCAGCCTACCCTTGTACGGGTTGAATCCCGGCGATGGGCTTAGCGGTAACCGTCGAGCTCGCATCAAAAAGCCTGTTGATGGCGGACGTAAGTCCATGAACCTGTTGTAACAGCATGCCTACGGAATAAGCACGCTGATCGGCAAGATGGGAGACGTCGTTCCGTACCACAACGACTGTGCGCCATAGTTGGTGATCGTCTGGCGCGATGCCGTCTCGCTTGATCAACCACTCGACCGCATTCGAGAAGTTCTTGACTTGCTTGAGCTCCGCGCCAAGCAGACGGCTTTTGGCTCGTGCCGCGGTTTCTGCGACACGGACGAACTGATCAGCGCTCAATGCAAGGATGGGGTAGAAGAAGAGTCCATAAAGCAGCATGCCTCGGGTCGCCTCGAACAACCGGACCACTTCAGCCGGAACGTTCTGGTCGAGCTGAAATTCGTTCACGGCGTCAAACCAGGCCGTGTGATGATCGGCATGCGAGGTCGATAGCACGGTGGTGCGCATGAGCGGGTCGATATCGAGCCAGTTGTGCGGTTCGAGGCTTCGGAAGCCGAGCTCGCGATCGGCGGCCGCGCTTTCGGGAGTGTCGCTGGACATGCGGATATCCATGGTGGTGGATGCTTTCGGGAAGCATCCGTTGGTACGGTGTGCACCTCGTTGGAGGCGTTCGCCATGTTACGGCGCATTGCACCGCTCTGTGTCGTCGCCGGTGAATAACTAGGGCGAAGCGTTCGACACGGACAAGTAAGGATTATCCGGCAGTTGCCCTTCGAATAGTGTCGACGGCTTGCGTAGCAGGTAACCATGAATGTATCGCGATTTGCGGGGGCCGCTCACCGCGCACGTCCAAATGTTCAATCCGTTGTCCTGTTTTCGATGGAGACTGAGGCGTTCAAACCGCTTCTGCACCCATGCCCAATCGGTTTGCTGTTCTTGTCGGGCGAGTTGGCCGACGCCAGGATGCTCCTGGGCGTAGCGCTGGAAAATGCCGGGGCTCACGAGAAAGGCGGTTCCGGCGACGGTGTGTACAAGCGCCTTCGCATCATTGATGACGAGATGCCGTGTCTGGATACTGTCTCGGAGCGTGAACGACTTCCAGACGCAAGGGTATGACCCGTCGACGCAATCCACATATCTGACGAACGCGGGTACGTTCCGCTCGCGAGGCGCTGAGTTCTCGCTGCAATACACGCCCGATGATCACTTGCTGCTGCAAACGTCGGCCGTTTATAACGACGCGCGCTATCTCAACTATCACCCGGCGATCTGCCCGCCGGAAGTCACGCTTGGACCAGGGGGCTCCTCGGCTGTCTGTGACCTGACCGGGCATCAGGTGTTCAACGCACCCAAGCTGACTTTCAATGCGACGGCGCGCTATACGTGGCATACGCTCAGTGGCTTGACGTCGTTCGTCAGCGCCCGCTATTCATATCGCACGTGGGCGTTCGGCACCGTCGACGATTCGGCGTTCACACGCATTCCGGGCTACGGGCTCGTAGCGCTCTCGGCGGGCACCGGAGGCAAGTTCAGTCGCGGCAGTTGGACCGCCTCGGTATGGGTGAATAACCTGTTCAACAAGACCTATTACCGTCGTCTGGTCGAGAGCGATTATGGTTCTGTGATCGGCTGGATCGGCGAACCGCGTACGATCGGCGGCACGCTCACGTACCAGTTCTGAGGCCACACTGCGCCGGCATGACCGACTCATGCGGGTGGGTCACGCAGCGAGCCGTTGACCATCATGGTGGCTCGAGCCTGGCAGCCGGGCCGCCACTCCGATGCCGCGAGGGTGCCCGGGCCGCATTGCAAAAGCTGAGTCTGTGAGACTTACTCGGCCCCAGACGAGGAGACTGCGCGGGCGACCTCCACAGCGAAGACGTAGACGGGTCCGAGCATGTTCGAGCGGAAGATCAGATACTTGCCGTCGGGGGTGAAGCGCACGTTCGGTTCCAGCCGGTAGTTATGCCTGGACATGTTGAGCAGCCGCTCAGCTTTCAGACGTCCCGGCTGGATCAGGTTTTCCCCGAGGCTGTGGTCGTCCTTGATCAGTTCCGGGCGGAACAGATAAATCCATTGTGCGCCCGGCGCCGTGCTGCCGTCGCCCGCAAACAGTGCGCCGTCGGCAGACCGGGTGAAATGGATCGACGACTCCTGCTGGTCGTAGTGATACCAGATCCGCTTGCCGTTCCCGACGTTGTAGCTGGCCACGAAGGCATCCACGTTCTCGGGAAAGTGCAGGTCGTACCAGATGTTCCCGTTGTTGTCCCACCACTGGTGGCCGCTGCCCTCCATCTGCATGATGCGTGGATCGATGTGCTGGTTGCCGGACCCATCGGTGCGAATCGTCCACAGCTTTTCGACCTGTTGCCATGCACCCTGATGGGCATACATCAGCAGCGTTGGATCGGTCGGCGAGAACTGCAGATGATCGATCCAGTCCGTGCTCGCGAAGATGGGCTTGATGCGGCCGGTTTTCAGATCAACGGTGAACACGATCATCGGCAGCCGTGCGGCCAGACGCCGGGCCATTTTCTGCTCCTTGTTCAATGGCTCGGCGATCCAGTTCGCAGGCGTGGCCTGGCCGGCCTGACGGCCATTGAAATCTTCGCCATCTCCGACGATGTAACTGCCCACACCCAGGCTTTCGTCGGCATTGATCGAGAAGATGCCGGCGCGGGATGGCAACTCAGCGATCTTGCGCTGCTTGCCGGTGTCGATATCAGCCGCCCAGAGCGACGCATATCGGGGGTCGTCGGACGAGCCCTTGAAGTAATAGACCGTAGGTGTCTTGCGTCCAACGACCACCGCGCCGGGGCCGCCGCCCACCGGCCCCTTGACGAGGGGCCGGGACGCGAAGGTCGCGAGGTCGATTACGCCGATACCGTGATCGGCAGTGGTATAGACCATCTGCTTGCCATCTGGCGTAAAAGCGTTGATGTTGAAGTAGAGGCTGGCCGATCCGGGCTCGTCGGTCAGTCGAATGACGCGGTGGCCGGTATCGGGATCAATCCAGCTACGCGGCACTGGTTGTTCGCCTGCCGCGGCGATCGTAGAGAAAGTGAGCAGGGCGAGGCCTGGAATGAATCGGCGTAGGCGCGACGAGATGGTCATGATGGGTTACCGGAGGGTCGAATAAACCTCGCGGCTGGCGCGAGGCAGACGACCTTGATGTGCAATGGCAAGCCCAAAGCGTCAGTAACACGATCCGGTGGCCATCGCGAAGGTATTGCGGGTCGCGCGTTAGACGCTACAGCGGATCTCCCGCGCATCGTGTACGGGCCGTTGTGCAGGGGACGGTGCACGCTCAGGGCGATTTGCTCATCCCGCATCCACTCGACGCGCGGCACCACCTTACCCCCTTCACGCTCGAACTCTCCCAACGCGTCGCGCATCGGCGTGCGGCTCACATTCGACCGCCTGGCGACCTGATCGTCCGAAGGCACGAGTTCGCTGCTGGGCGGCCCACGCTAGCAAAATGCATGAGATCGATAGCGCATTTTGTTCGTTAGCGATTCGGCAAAGACCGCCTACGATACCCGCTTGAGTGTTTCAAGCAACTGTCGTGAGCAGCTCACCAATGCCGTCGTCGATAATCCACGAAGACCCACAAGCAGATCCCACCGAAGCCGACAGCCGCGCGGCAGTCTCGCGCGGCGACGATGCTTACGCGCGAATCCGCCGCGATATCCTGTCGTGCCGCTTCATGCCGGGCTCGACCGTCAGCGAGAGCCAGCTAATGGAAACCTACGCGATCGGCAAGAACAGTTGCCGCATTGCGCTGGTGCGTCTGGTGCAGGAGGGGTTCGTCCGCTCGATTCCGCGTCAGGGCTACCGGCTCGCGCCGGTCACGCTGCGCGACGTCGAAGAGGTGTTCGCGCTGCGGGTGCAACTTGAACCGCTGGCGGCGCGGCTCGCATGCGGGCATGTCGACATCGCGCTGCTGCGCCGTCTTGAAGCCGCCTGCCGGGTGCCGTATCCGGAGCGCGCGCTTTCCGACCAGATTGATGTATTCCTCGACGCCAATCGCGACTTCCACCTCGCCATCGCGGCCGCGAGCGGCAACGAGCGGCTGCACCGCGCGCTAGCGGGTCTGATGGACGAAATGTCCCGGCTCGTCGCGCTCGGCTTCGGCGTGCAGGGCACCAAGCCCGAGATCAAGCACGACCATAACGCGATGATCGACGCGTTCGAGGCCGGCGACGGCCGTCGCGCCGAAACGATTGCGCGCCGGCATATCGAGACCTTCCAGGCGATGACGATGGAGAAAGTCTACGCGAGCCTCTCGAGCGCGGGCGCCTCCCTGCCGGTCTTAAGCGTGGCGGAGTTGCGCCGATGAGCTCGCAGGCCATTTCGTTGCGCGGCGTGAGCAAGCATTACGGCGCGCTGCCGGTGTTGCAGCAGATCGCGTTCGACGTCGCGCAAGGCGAGACCGTTGCCTTGCTCGGCACCTCCGGTTGCGGCAAGAGCACGCTGCTGAACATCGTCGCCGGTCTCGTCGAGCCGGACGCGGGTGAACTGTGGATTGAAGGCCGGCTAGCGGAAGGTACGCGGGAGCGCCACGCGCTCGCTTACATGTTTCAGGAGGACCGGCTGCTGCCGTGGCGCACGGCGCATGCGAACGCGGCGTTCGGTCTCGAGGCGCAACAGCCGCCGGTGCCGACGCGCGAACGCCACGCGCGCGCCGCTGCCGCACTCGAACTGGTGGGCCTCGGCGCGTTCGGCGACGCGCATCCGCATCAACTGTCCGGCGGCATGCGCAGCCGCGTCGCGCTGGCCCGCAGTCTGGTCACCGAGCCACGCATCCTGCTGATGGACGAACCCTTTTCGAAACTCGATCCGCAGACGCGCGAGCAGATGCACCACGAATTGCTGCGTATCCGCGAACTGCACCGGATGACCGTGCTGTTCGTCACCCATGACGTGGAAGAGGCGGTCGTGCTGGCGGACCGCGTGGTCGTACTCGCGCCGCGGCCGGGCCGTGTGCGCGACATCGTCGGCGTGGATCTGCCGCGGCCGCGCGTCGTCACCGATCCCGCCGTCGCCGAGGCGATCCGCCAACTCCGTCTGCTGATCTGAGCCATGTCCACTGCGCCGTCTGGTTTGTCGTCCCGTTCATTTGCCGGACTCGTTGCCCAGCGCGCCGTGCTGGTTGCGCTGCTCGTCGCCGCCTGGTGGCTGGCATCGGTGCGTATGCCGCAATTCGTGCTGCCTGGCCCCGCGAAAGTCGGGGCCGCGTTCATCGCGCTGGTACATAGCGAGACCTTCTTCGAGGATCTCGGCATCACGCTGTACCGGGTGCTCGCGGGGTTTGTGCTGGCCGCGCTCGTCGGTGCGCCGCTTGGCATCGTGCTGGGTTCGAGTCCGCGCGCGGCGCGTTTTTTCGAGCCGTTGCTGTCGATCGTGAATACGGTTTCGTCGGCGATCTGGGCGGTGTTCGCGATTATCTGGTTCGGCATCTCCAACGCGACGACGATCTTCGTCGTGTTCATGACCGCGATGCCGCTGATCCTGACCAACGTCTGGCAAGGCGCGCTGACGGTGGATCGTCAGCATGTCGAACTGGCGCGCAGTTTCCGGATGACCTCCGCGCAGATCATGCGCAAGATTTTTCTGCCGACGATCCTGCCGCATTTCTTCGCCGGCGCGCGGCTCGCGTTCGGTTTCGGCTGGCGCGTGTCGCTGGTCGCGGAGACGATCGGCTCGTCGAACGGCATCGGCTACCGCTTGCGTCAGGCGGCGGACCTCGTGCAGACCGACCAGGTGTTCGCGTGGACCGTGACGCTCGTCGCGCTGATGCTCGCACTCGAATCCGGGGTGCTCAAACCGCTCGAACGGCGGCTCTTCCGCTGGAAAAAAACAGCTTAACCATAACGGGGCATAGACCATGAAGCGTATTCCTTTGCTGAAACACGCGGTATTGTCCGCGGCGCTCGCAGTGGGCGCCGTACTCGGGCTCGCGCAGACTGCACAGACCGCGCAGGCGGAACCGATCCGCGTCGGCTACTGGACGAGCGGCGTGAGCCTCGGCTTCGGCGCGGTGCTCGAAGCGCAGAAATTCCTCCAGCAACGCGGCCTCGACGTCCAGTTCGTGCGCTTTGCCGACGTGAACGCGCCGAACCGCGCGCTCGCCGCGAATGCGATCGACTTCGCGTTCGCCGCGCCGGCCGCGGCGGTCTTCAGCACGGCGGCCGAAGGCGTGCCGCTGAAGATCGTGCTGGCCACGCAACCCGCCGACGTCGATTTCGTCGTGCCGGACGATTCGCCGATCAGGACGCTCGCGGAGCTACGCGGCAAGAAGGTCGGGATGTCGCCAGCGGGCAGTTCGGTCGCGGCCATCGCGACCGCGGTGCTGCAAGGCAACGACGGCATCAGAAGCGGCGACTTCTCGCTCGTGCCGGGCAACGAAAGCCGCCTCGCGCAATTCCTCGTGCAGAAGCAGGTGGACGCGGCCGCGCTGCGCTCGGTGACGATCGCACAACTGCAGGAGCTGAAAGTGCGCCGGCTTGGCAGCTTCGGCGATCAGTGGAAGAAGCTGACGAAGTCCGACGCGACGCCGTATATCGGCGTGAGCGCGATCCGCGCCGACTATCTGGACAAGCATCCGCAAGACGTTGCGAAACTGATCGCGGGCTTGCGCAGCGCCTTGCAGTGGGGCGCTACGCACAAGAGCGAAGTGGCGGCGATTCTGCAAAAGAGCGCCAATCTGCCGGCCAACGACGCGCAAGCCTACGCCGCGCGCTGGTCGGACATCAATCGCGTGACCTTCGAGCCGATCGATCTCGACACGCTGAAACGCGAGCATCGGATTTTCGTCGACGGCGGTGTGATCAAGGGCGAGCTGCCCGACGATCTGTTCGTCACCGGCCCGTACATCGCATCGAAATCGATTCAATAACTATTCAGTAGAACCCATTGGAGCAGATCATGGCATCACCCATCCCTTCGACGATGAAAGCGCTCGTGCTGAACGAGCACGGCGATCTCGACCAACTGCGCGTCGTCACCGATAAGGCCGTGCCGGGCGCGGCGGCCGGCGGCGTCGTGATTCGCGTGCGGGCCTCCTCGTTCAACTATCACGACGTGTTCACCGTCAAGGGCATGCCGGGCATCAAGGTGCCGCTGCCGGTCGTGATCGGCCTCGATATGGCCGGCGAGATCGTCCAGGTGGGCGCGGGCGTGGACGGCTGGAAGGCCGGCGATCGCGTGCTTGTGAATCCGCTGAACCGCGAAAAAGGACTGATGGGCGAAATGCTCGACGGCGGGATGGCGCAGTACTGCGCGGTGTCGGCCGAACAACTGATCGCGTTGCCCGACGCAGTCAGCTTCGACGACGCCTGCGCGTTGCCGGTCGCTTACGGCACCGCGCACCGGATGCTGATCACGCACAACACGGTCAAGGCCGGCGACCGTGTGCTGATTCTCGGCGCGAGCGGCGGCGTGGGCACGGCATCGCTGCTGCTCGCGAAGCAACTCGGTGCGGAAGTGATCGCGTGCGCCGGCAGCGACGAGAAAACCGCGCAACTCAAGGCGCTGGGCGCGGACCATGTCGTCAACTACAAGACCACCGATTTCTCGAAGTGGGCGATCGGCCAGTACGGCAAGCCGCAGCGCCGCAGCAATGAAGGCGGTGTCGACGTGGTGGTGAATTTCACCGGCGGCGACACGTGGGTGCCGTCGCTGAAATGCCTGAAACGCGGCGGCACGCTGCTGGTGTGCGGAGCAACCGCGGGCCACGCGCCCGCCGAGGATTTGCGCTACATCTGGAGCTTCGAGCTGAAGGTGCTCGGCTCGAACAGTTTCTACGACGACAACCTGCGCGCGTTGCTCGGCCAGATCGCCAGGGGCGAACTCAAGCCGCGGATCGATCGCGTGCTGCCGCTCGAAGAAGCCGCCGAAGGCCTGCGCCTGATTCGCGACCGCGAAGTGCTCGGCAAGGTCGTCGTCAATCCCTGAACACTGTCCGAATCAGAAGGAAGCAACATGAACGAAACGACATTGCCGGCGCCGCACGAGATCGAGGCGCGATTGCGTCGCGCGCCTTTTCATGAATGGCTGGGCCTGAAGGTGATCGCGGTGGCCGATGGCGAGATTGAGCTGAGCGCGACGTGGCGCGAAGAATGGGTCGTGAATCCCGACAAGCGCTACACGCACGGCGGTATTCTTGCCGCGCTCGTCGACCTCGCGGCGGACTGGGCGCTGGTGTCGACGACCGGCCGCGGCGTGCCGACGATCGATCTGCGCGTCGACTATCACCGCGCGGCGCTGCCAGGCGACTTGCGCGTGAAGGGCAAGGTCATCAAATTCGGCTCGCAGGTGTCGACGGCCGAGGCCCATGTGTACGACGCCGACGGCAAGCTCGTCGCGAGCGGCCGCGGCGTGTATTCAACCGCGGCAACCGCGGCAACCGCGGCAAGCACGGCGAGCACGACGCCGCAGTCCGCGAAAAGCTGATGCTGAAGCTCGATCATCTCGTCATCAACACGCGCTTCGATACCGACGCGGCTCAGGGTTTGTTCGAGCAGCTCGGTTTCACGCTGACGCCGCGCGGCTATCACACGCTCGGCTCGCTGAATCACGCGATCGTGTTCGGCGACCCCGACGACCACTACCTGGAACTGATCGGCCTGCCGGCGGACGGCAAGACGATTCGCGAGGAAATCGCGTCGAGCGCACTGGGCGCGGACGGTCTGGTGTTTCGTATCGACGACCCCCACGCGACCTTCGCCGTGTTGCGCGATGCCGGTCTCGAAGCCACGCCGCCGCAGACTTTCTCGCGCCCGGTGCCGCCGCTCGGCGACGCGCGCTTCACGACGGTTCGGCTCGCGCCGGATCAGTTGCCCGGCGGCCGCGTGTACTTCTGCCAGCATCTGACACCCGAGCTGGTGTTTCGCGACGAATGGCGCGCGCATCCGAACGGCGCGTATGCGCTCGAGCGCCTGCATCTGATCGGTGCGCCGGCGGACGCGTATGCGCGGTTGGGCGCGCTCGCGCCGGGCTTCGAATTGGCGTTCCACACCCGTGGCGAATTCGACGCGCACTTCGCTCCGCTCGCGGAGCATGTGGTCGAGCGCACGCCGCGCTATGCGGCGATCACGGTTCGCACGCCGCAATGGCGCGAGATCGGCGAGCGGGCAACCGCGGCCGGCGTGCCGACGGTGACGCAACCAGACCGCACGCTGGTGGCGCTGCCGCGCTTCGATACGCTGCTGGAATTCGTTCGATGACTTTTCCGCTCAATCTCGGCGCGTTGATCGATCGCGATCAGGACCCGCACGCGCTCGCGCTGATCGACCTGGAGGAAGGGCAGCCGGCGCTTCGCTACAGCTTCGGCGAACTCGATGCGATGGCCGACGCCGTCGCGCGCGGTCTCAGTGCGACGGTTTCGCGCGGCGAGCGCATTGCGGTGCTGGCCGCGAATTCCGCGCAATACATCGCAACCGTGCTCGGCGTCATGCGGGCGGGGCTGGTCGCCGTACCGGTGAATTTCAAGTTTCCCCGCGCCCTGATCGCGGACGTGATCGCCGATAGCGGCGCGCGCGTCGTGTTCTGCGATCCGCCGCGCGCGGCGGACGTGCCGCCCGGACTGCCACGCGTGGTATTCGACTACCCGCAGCAGACACCGTTGCCCGACGACGCCGTCACGTTCTCCGCATTCACCGGCTACCGCAACACAGGGCCGCATACGCCGTTCGACGCCCACGTCCCAGCAACGGACGAAGCCGCACTGATTCTGTATACGTCGGGTTCGACCGGTCGTCCGAAGGGCGTGGTGTTGTCGCATCGAAGCCAGCTGTGGGTCGTGCAGACGCGGCTCGCCGCGCAATCGCTGCACGACGAGCGCCTGCTGATCGCCGCGCCGCTGTTCCACATGAATGCGCTGGCGCTCGCGTTTCTGGCGCTGGCCGCGCGCGCGAGCACCGTGTTGTTGCCGCAGTTCAATGCGCATCGATACATCCAGGCGATCGATGCGTGGCGCTGCACGTGGCTCACGTCCGTACCGCCGATGATCGCGATGATGCTGCGGGAGCGCGGGTTGCTCGCGCAGACCGATCTGTCGTCGGTGCGCTATGTGCGGATGGGCTCGGCGCCGGTCAGCGACGCGTTGCTGGAACAGATCCATGCGTTGCTGCCCAACGCGAGCGTCATCAATGCCTATGGGACGACCGAAGGCGGTCCGGTGGTGTTCGGCCCGCATCCGGGCGGTTTGCCGACGCCGCCGCGCGCGGTGGGCTTTGCGCATCCGCTGGTCGATCTGCGGCTCGCCGACGAACAGGGTGTGCCGGTCGGCGAGGAGGGCGAGTTGCAGATCCGCAGCCCCGGCCTGATGAACGGCTATCACAACCGCCCGGAACTCGCGCGGCCGTTCACGCCGGACGGCTTCTACCGAACCGGTGACGTGTTTCAACGCGACGCCGACGGCTTCTACACTTTCGTCGGCCGGCGCGACGATATGTTCGTGTCGGGCGGCGAGAACATTTTTCCCGGCGAAGTCGAGGCCGTGCTCGAACGTCATCCGTCGATCCAGCAGGCTTGCGTCGTGCCCGTCGCCGACGACATCAAGGGGACCAAACCCGTCGCGTTCGTCGTGCTGAAACCGGGTGCGTCGCTTGCCGCCGAAGACGTCAAGCGCTTTGCGCTCGAGCACGCGCCTGCGTATCAACATCCGCGTCACGTGTGGCTGGTCGACACGATTCCGCTCGCGTCGACCAACAAGGTCGATCGGACCACGCTCAAACGCGTCGCGGCGCAACGTGTTGCCGCCGATCCATCCGTCAGCAGGAGTCCATAAAAAAATGAAACCACGCATGAGAACACTTCACGCTACGCTGCTTAAGCTCGTTTGCAGTTCGCTCCTTCTTCTCGACGCCGTCAGCGCGCACGCGCTCGACGAGGTCACGGTCGGTCTCGCGATTCCGCCCGCCGTGCACGACGGCGCGCCGTACGCTGCCGCCGGCAAACTCGGGCTCTTCAGGGAAGAAGGGCTCGACGTGAAGCTGGTCGTGTTCCAGGGCGCGGGCGCGCTGATTCCGCAAGTGGCGAGCAAGCGCATCACATTCGGCTATCCGACTGCGGAGCCGGTGCTGTCGAGCTATCTGAACGGCGGCACGCCGCTACCCGTGCGCTATTTCTACAACGGCGTGCCGGCCAACACGATGGAGTTCGCGGTGCTCGCGTCGTCGCCGGTGAAAACGATCGGTGATCTGAAAGGTAAGAAGATCGGCGTGGGCGCGCTGAGCTGGGGCACGATTCCGGGCGGCCGCGCGGCGTTGCGCGAAGCGGGCCTCAAACCCGGCGACAACGTCGACTACGTAGCGGTCGGCGCGCTGGGCGCGGGTTTTCATGCGCTGAAAACCGGTGCTGTCGATGCGCTCAATTTCAACAGCAGTTGGGACGACATGCTCGAACTGTCGGGTACACCGATCCGGCGCATCCGCTACCCGGCCGTGTTCGACGAAACCGCGGGCAACGGTTTTATCGCGCATCGCGATACCTTCAGCGAGCATCCGGATCTGATCGCACGCTTCGGCCGCGCTTACACCAAGGCGCAGGTCGTCTGCCAGGCGAATCCGGCGTTCTGCGTGAAGGCGTTCTGGGCCGAACATCCGGAATCGAAACCACAAGGCGACGACGCAAAGAACCTGCAGCAAGCGGTCGAACTGCTCAAGCGCCGGCTCGACCGCGTGCTGCTGGGCGCCGACGGCAAACCGCGCCAGCCCGGCGCCTACAACCTGCCGGCCGTGCGGGCGAATCTGGCGGAAATGCAGAAGGTCGGCGAATTCCCGAAGGGCGACGTGCCCGTCGAGCAGATTTTCTCGAACCAGTTCGTCGCCGACTTCAGCCGCTTCGACGCGGCCGCGCTGCGCGAACGTGCGAGGCAGCAATGAGCGCGCGCATCGAGGTGACGCCGCGCGTCGCGCTGATCGATGTGGCGCGCGCGATCGTGCTGTCCGGTTTTGCGCCGCGCGCCGAAGTCGACGTGACCGCGCGGCAGCGGCAGCACGACGGCAGCGAATGGGAGAGCGTCAACCGTTTCGTCGCGGACGAGCGCGGCTCGGTCGATCTGCGGACCGCCGCGCCGGTGTCTGGCGACTACGCGGGAAGCGGAGCGCAAGCGCTGGGCATCGTCTGGTCGATGCGCTGCGTGAAGGAGGCGCCCGGCGTCGACAGCATCGCGCCGTTGCACGTCGATATCGAAGCACGCGGCGAAGCACGCGAGGTGTGCGACGGGCCCGATGCGATCGCGCGGGCGTCGTTCATGCAGCAGATCGTGGCAGAGGGCGTGACGCGTCGCGAGATCCGCGAACACGGCGTGGTGGGCACGCTGTTCGTGCCCGCGACGCCCGGTCCGCATCCGGCCGTCGTCGTGCTCAACGGGTCCGGTGGCGGGATCAACGAGCCGCGCGCCGCGTTGTATGCGGCGCACGGGATCACGGCGCTGGCGCTTGGCTATTTCAAGGCGCCGGGACTGCCGCCGGCCATTTCCCGCACGCCGCTCGAATACTTCGCGCAGGCGCTCGACTGGTTGCGGCAGACCGTTCGGCCGCGCAACGGCTTCGTGGCGGTCGCCGGCCAGTCGCGCGGCGGCGAACTCGCGCTGCTGCTCGGCGCGACGTATCCGGAGCGGGTATCGGCGGTGATCGGCTACGTACCGAGCGCGGTGCTGCACGGCACGCTGCGCGCGGGCGCCGTCGGCGAGGCGCCGGACGCGGTCGCATGGACACTCGGCGGCAACGCGCTGCCGCACGTGTGGGACGACAACCGTCGTGCGGACTGGAGCGCGTTCCGGCATCCACCGGCGCCCGGCGAGCCGATCCGCCAGGCGCCGGCGTTCCTGTCCGCACTCGACGACGCCGACGCGGTGGCCCGCTCGCGGATCGCGGTCGAGCGCATTGCCGCGCCGATCCTGCTGATCTCGGGCACCGACGACGGTTTCTGGCCGTCGACCCGTTACGCCGACATGATCGTCGACGACCTGACACGGCGCGGCTTCGCGCATCCGGTCGAGCATTTGCGCTATGAGGGCGCCGGTCACTCGATCCTGTTCCCGCACGTGCCGACCACGTTGGTCGCGCGCCCGCATCCGGTGGCCGGCGTGCGGATCACCGCGGGCGGCACGGCGGCGGCCAATGCGCACGCAAACGAAGCGTCGTGGCCGCGCGTGCTCGAATTCGTCAAAGCGGCGAGCGGCGCGGCATGAGTTCGATCGCTGCGTTTGCCGCCGAACGGATCTCGGTGCGCTATCAAACCCGCAGCGGCGCGATCGACGCGCTGCGCGACATCGACCTGCGCATCGCGGACGGCGAGTTCGTGGCCGTGCTCGGACCGTCCGGCTGCGGAAAATCGACGCTGCTGAAAGTCGCGGCCGGCCTGATCACGCCGACGGGCGGCAGCGCGACGATTGGCGGCAAGCGGCTCGACCGGCCTGGCCGCGACGTCGGTGTCGCGTTCCAGAAGCCGAACCTGCTGCCGTGGAAAACCGTGCTCGACAACGTGCTTTTGCCGGCGCGCACGCTACGGCTTGCCTTAGGCCCGGCGACGCAGCGCGCGCGGGACTTCCTGGAACTGGTCGGCCTTGCCGCATTCGCGAACAACTATCCGGCAGAACTCTCCGGCGGCATGCAGCAACGCGTCGGGCTCGCGCGGATGCTGCTGCACGATCCCGAGTTGCTGCTGATGGACGAACCGTTCGCCGCGCTCGATGCGATGACCCGCGAGGCGCTGACGCTCGAACTGCAACGCATCTGGATGGCTCAGCGCAAGTCGGTGCTGTTCATCACGCACAGCATTCCGGAAGCGGTGTTTCTGGCCGACCGCGTGGTGGTGATGTCGGCGCGGCCGGGTCGTATCGTCGACGATTTCGCGGTGCCGCTCGAGCGTCCGCGCACTGCCGACACGATGGCGAGCGCCGCGTTCGTCGATGCCTGCCGTTATCTGAGAGGACATTTCCAATGACCGCCCGACGCGTGTTACCCGCGGTGCCGGCCTTCGTTTATCCGCTCGTCAGTCTGCTCGTGGTGATTGCCGTCTGGCAGGCCGCGGTGCGGCTGTTCGCGATTCCCGATTACATCCTGCCGGCACCGCAGCAGGTATTCGACGCGCTGGCGAGCGGTTTCGCGGACGGCACACTGTGGCCGCACATCGGCGCGACCCTGGTCGAAACGCTGGCCGGCTATGCGATCGGCTCCGCGCTCGCGGTGCTGCTGGGCGCGTTGCTGGCCGAGTCGCGGATGTTCGAGCGCTTCGTGTTTCCGCTTCTCGCCGGCCTGCAGGCGATGCCGAAAGTCGCGCTCGGGCCGATCATCCTCGTGTGGTGCGGTTACGGCAGCGCGTCGAAAATCGTGCTCGTGGTGCTGGTATGTTTTTTCCCGCTGTTCATCAATACGGTCAACGGACTGCGGCGCGCGGATCCGGATCTGCTCGACGCGTGCCGCGCATTTTCCGCGTCGCGGGCGTTTCTGTTCCTGCATGTGAAGCTGCCCTCGGCCGCCTCCGAGATTTTCAGCGGCTTGCAGATCGGCATTTCGCTCGCGCTTATCGGTGCGGTGGTCGGCGAGTTTTTGTCGTCGCAGCGTGGGCTCGGTTATCTGATCAGTTCGTCGTCGGTGAATATGAGTGTCTCGACGATGTTCGCGGGCGTCGTGCTGCTTGCGGTGATCGGCGTGAGCGGCGCGCAGACCGTGCGCGTTGTGCAACGCCGCGTGGTGTTCTGGGAGCAACGAACCACGCGGACCGTCGCCGAGGCGGACGGCGGCTGAGACTCAGCAAAGCGGGTGCATGCGCGGCCACAGGGCGTTCGCTAACGAGCGACGTGAAGACGCCTGATGGCTACGCCGCGGTCATCGGGCTATCGAAACAGGAGCCGTCTCTGCTGACTGCGCTATCCGACGCTTTGTCGCCTGCCCGGCCGATCGCGATGCCGGCTTTGATTAAGTAGACGTCCGAAACGGCAAGTTCGCGGCGAATCGCAAACTTGCCTGCGATCAAATGCAGGGCTTCCTGTTGAACCGGCCGTTGCGTGCCGCCGATTTTCTCGTGTTCCTGCGCGCCGGTGCTGACCGGATCGTCGCTACGGGGAGCGCCTGCCCCATGCCTGCAGGATGAGTGGAAACCCGGTGCCTCGCATGGTTCGACGCCTGGAGTGTCATCGACTGCGCGATGCTTTGAACCGCCTCGCTATACTGCGCCGATGACCGTTCCAGGTCCCGAAGCTGGCGTTCATACGGCACTGGAGTGAGCGGCAGAAGTGGCTGGGCTACGGTCGTCTGCGCGACGCGCGGGTCGTGGGTTCAGGCACACGACAGCGTCATGCAGAGATCGGCCATGAAGAGTCTTTCGCGCCGTTGGATGTGCGGACGCTCAATCGTCTCCATCTCACGGCAAAGCCGCCCGGTGCTCGACGGCAATTGACGCGGTTCAGGCCGTCGGCATTGTTATCGTGCATTCCGGCGCGAGGCATTCGAGTGTGAACCGATCTTCCATTTCCTCCGGCGTCAGAGAGTGTCGCGCCGGGTTGCACGCGCAGATGTAACCCGCGAGTCGGACACGCGGGAGCACAGAAAATGGCTGCTGATTCCGAACTGAGCCGTCGCTCGTCGGACTTTGTCCGGGCCAAGATGGGAGAGCAGCCGGTGAAGTGGCCGACAGTACCTTTACAAAACCACCGCATGTTCCATGCTGAAGCCCGGCTAGGCGCAACGCCCCGCCAACCATGCTTTTCGCCCGACTCCTATGATCTGGTCTACCGCGCGGCAAACAAGCGCCAACGGCCGGAGAAGGTTCGATGCCACACCGATCCTGCGAATATCGCGGAGGAGAATAAAGCGACGGATGTATTCAACAACGTTGCCGGCCGAAGAATCGCCTAAAGGACGCTATCGGCCATACATCTGTGGTCGCCCGGCTGCGCGACCTGGAAGCCAAAGGCGAACGATCCCATGCGAGGTTCAGCGGATCCAGACGGACGTGGTGTCGAGAGCATGTACCCATGCTCAAACGGTAACGCGCTGCCGCAACTCCCTGCGACCGCCACGCGCTTTCTCGAAGGAGGCTTGCGGCGTTGACGGCTACGTTTGCGAGTGTGAAGCACGTGCTGTGACGACACGCTGGAGAGGTCGGATATCGATGAACTCGTCATCGCTCCGATCCAACGTTTGGGCTGCGCAGTTCCATAACTAGAAGATCGGGAGAAGATGCAAAGATGAACCCTTTCGATACGGCAATCCAGGCTTTTCTGACGCACACGGCGATGACTTGCGGTGTATTGAACCACCCGATAAGAGTCATCGCGGACCTCTACACATTCAAAGGCCTGGTGCTCGTACCCGTATTGTGGTGGATATGGTTCAAACCCAGCCAGCGGGGCGAATGGGAGCGTGAAATGGTTGTCGCGACGATCGCGAGCGGTCTTCTCGCACTCGCGGTGTTCCGGGTTATCGCCCGATATTTGCCATTCCGGATGCGACCCATGTT